>Ga0315903_10000946_pt1 | contig 43967 bp, 60 predicted proteins | sample LakEriMetagenome_7_FD_203524 | JGI IMG/M metagenome (GOLD analysis project Ga0315903, IMG submission 203524) | Freshwater fungal communities from buoy surface, Lake Erie, Ohio, United States - Buoy 2 MA119 | ecosystem: Environmental > Aquatic > Freshwater > Lake | place: USA: Lake Erie, Ohio... | reverse complement strand
TCCTTGTAGCGGTGGGGGGCTTCGGCCCCTCACCGTCACCCCTTTCCTGAGGAGTTTCTTATGGGCAATTATTTCAGCCCACTGGCCGGTCGGTTTGGCGTCATGCCGAACCTGCTCGTGGGTCGCTGTTCGGCGGCGATTGGCAACAGCACGACCACGACGTACAACTTTGGTGGCCATCCGGCGAAGTCGATCATCAACCGCGCCGTGGTATCGGCTGGCACGGTCCCGGCTTCGACCAGCGGCACCATCCTTGGCGTGTTGCAGAAGTACGATGCATCCGCTGATGCAGCGGTGGCGCTGACGGACAACATCGACCTTGAGGCGCTGACCGCGCATGAGGGGACGGCGGTGACGCTGCTCACCACGCTCACCGACGCGCAGAAGCTGCTGGACACGGGGGACACCGTGCGCTTTGTTGTCACCACGAACAACACGGTGACGACGGCAGCGGTCGATCTGGTGGTGAACGTCGAGCTGCTGGTCCAGAGCTGATGACTGATTCGGTGGTGCTAAACCATCGGGGGCATCCGGAGCCGTCGTCCGAGATTCAGCGACGGCTCCGGCTTGTTCATCCCCGCCTTGAGCTTCGCTATGTAGATTCCGTGGATGCCCACTGGGCGATCTGCTTGCGCTGGACGGAGAACGACCGGCGCTGGTCGATGATCCAGTCCAACGAGATTGACCCCAATCGGAGTATCGACATTATCGGCTACTTGCCGATGCACTGCTCCCCGGACGAAGCGCCAGCCTACCTCGAAAAGTCGATGCGGGAATATCCGGCAGACGAGGTCCGCAACATGGTGCGCGACATGGGGCAGTACAACAGTGTGGCGCCCGTGCAACAGGCAATGGAAGAAGCAATGGCCGAGGTGCTGGATTCTCCAAATCCGACCGCCCAGCCGAAGCGCCGTGGCCGTCCCCCTAAAGTTCGATAGGATACGCTTATGCCCACCGTGACCCGAGCGCAGTTGGTTGAACAGACCCGCGAGTACATGGATGCGGTCGGGTCCACGCGGTGGACAGACAGCTTCATCCAAACGATTCTCGCGCAGGTCTATGACGAGGAGTGGTCGAACATCCTCAACGCCGCGCCGTACTACACGTTTCAGCAGCTTCAGTTGACGACGGATGCCAACGGGCAGATTTCGTACGACAGCCTGAACACGGGTAGCGGTGATAGCCAGCGCAACTTCTATCGCGTCTTGTCGGTCAGCGACGGCAACGTCCTGTACAACGAGACGCAGTTCCAGTACGTCCCGTTGGCGACCACCACGAACTACCTGCCGACGTACCCGCGCCTGTACTATCTGGTCGGGACGAACGTGCAGATTCTGCCGGTGGCCGCTGGCACATCGCTGTATGTGGCTGTGAACTACAAGCCCACGGCGCTGAACGACCTGTCCTCGGACAATGTCGCCATCGACTTCCCGGACAACAATCAGGGTATCCTGACGGCCAGCGCAGCGGCCAAGCTGCTGCTCAAGGGCGGAGCGGAAGTCAGCGCGGCCAACAACTTCCGGGCGCTGGCCAACGAGGAGCGCCAGTCGATGCTCGACGATCTGCGCCGCCGCACGATCAACCCGACGCGCATGGCGTACCCCGACCAGAAGTATGACTGGAGCGGCGGCTAATGGCGGCAGGAGATCGCGTCCTCGACATCCAGCCGCGCTTCGACGGCGGACTGAACAGCGTCTCCGACGAAGCGGCGTTGCAGGAGAACCAAGTCCGTACCGCCGTCAATGCGCGGTTGACGGACTACGGCGCTATCAGCAAGCGCGGAGGGCTGCGTCGAACGGCAGCCGCCCTCGCCGCGCAGCCCATCACGGGCGGTTACACATGGACCAAGGACGACGGCACGGTGTCCGTGCTGGCCGTGTGCAATGGCAAGCTGTTCACCTCGGCGTTCAATCCGACCACATGGACATGGACGGAACAGACCGGGACGCTGGCCTCTGGCACGACCTCGTACTTTGCCAGCTTCCGTGATGCGGGTGGCAACGATGTGGTCTACATCGCAGACGGTGGACCGCTGAACAAGTGGAGCGGCACAACGCTGTCCACGAATCTGGCTGGCACCCCGGACGCTGCGGCCATTGCCGTGTACAACGAGCGGCTCTGGTCCTGCGGCGACCCGGACTTCCCAGACAGCATCTTCTATTCCGACCTCAACAACGGTGACACGTTGGGGGTTGGCGCGTCAGACGGCGGACAGATCGTGATCCGCACGTTTGGCAACGAAGCCATTGTCGGGCTGGCGTCGATTAACACCTCGCTGCTGATCTTCCACAAGCGCGGTATCTCACGCCTGACCGGCTACGGACAGGACGACTTGACGGTGGCCCCACAGGCGGTCACGGCAGACATTGGCACGATTGCCAAGAACAGCATCGTGGCCAGCCAGAACGTGGCGTACTTCATCTCGGAGCGCGGACTGTACCGCTGCAACGAGGCGGAGGTCGCCGCGATTGGTACGCCGCAGCAGCCTGACCCGATTCTCCCGATTATCCGGCAGTTGTCCTCTACGGACTTCGACAAGATCAACTGCCTGATTAATCGGGCGACCAAGGAGTTGTGGATCACGATCCCCAACTTTGGCTGCTACCAGTACCACACCGTCCTCAACGCATGGTCGGGTCCGTGGGACACGGGCTACACCTCGCCTGACACGACCTATCTGTTCGAGGGGCTGAACTCCTCAGGCCTGCCCATTGCGCTCAGGGGCGATGCCTCTGGATACGTCAGTGTATGCGATGCTCCCGGCGTGTTCTCGGACAACGTGGCATCAGATGGCACCGGCGGGACGCGCTACGCCATGAGCGTTCAGTTGCACCGCCTGTACTGTGGCGATGATGCACTAGCCAAGTCATTGCGGTGGGGCTACCTCACGGCGCAACTCAACGGCTCGGACCAGACCCGTGTGCAGTGGAGCACGGGAGAGTCCTTTGGTTCGTACAGCTTGCCACCAACCTACAGTTCGACATGGGGAGGCGTTGGCACCACATGGGGAACTGGCACATGGGGTGGCGCTGGCAGTGTGAACTACCGCGTTCCGATGGGCGGCACCGGATACTACATCGACATTACGATCATCGACTCTGGCACTTCACAGCCAGTGTTTAGTCGCTTCCAGCTAGAAGCGTTCGCGCTTGGACGGAGATAACGATGGCTCAAACAGTTGCACAGCATAGCGTTGCCTCGTTCACCTCTCCGGTGAATGGGACTAGCCCTATCGACGCCAATCAGGTGCGAGGGAATGACAACACCCTGCGCAGTGGCTACAACGACCACGACTCTGATCCGGGGATTCACCTCCAGTCGTCAGCCGCTGCTTCGCGCCCAGCCGCAGGAGAGTTGGGGCGCAAGTGGCTGACCACGGACACAGGATCGGTGCGCCTGTACTTTGACACCGGATCGGCATGGGCGGAAGTTAGCTACCTGCCGCTGGCTGGTGGCACCATCGCTGGCAACGTGTCGATTACCGGGACGCTGGCTGTCACCAATGCTATCACCGCAACGGGCGGCGTGGTTGGCAACGTGACAGGCAACGCCAGCACGGCAACGGCACTGGCCACGGCGCGAACCATCAACGGCGTTAGCTTTGACGGCACCGCCAACATCACCGTCACGGCAGATGCGGGAACGCTGACAGGGTCCACGTTGGCTTCTGGCGTGACGGCGTCCTCGCTGACGAGTGTCGGGACGCTTGCCAACCTCACCGTCACCAACCCGATCACGGGGAGTGTGACAGGATCAAGCGGCAGCACGACGGGGAACGCGGCAACCGCCACGGCGCTCCAGACGGCTCGCGCGATTAACGGCACCAGCTTCAACGGCACGGCTGACATCACCGTGACCGCAGCAGCGGGAACGCTGACGGGCAGCACACTGGCGTCTGGTGTCACCGCGTCCAGCCTGACGAGCGTGGGGACGCTCTCGACACTGGCGGTCAGCGGCACGACGACCTTGAACACGGTGGCATACACATGGCCGTCCAGCGGTGGGTCGAACGGGCAGGTACTAACCACGAACGGGAGCGGCACCCTGTCGTGGACGACCATCTCTGGTGGTGGTGGGACCACGACGAACAGCCTGACCGCTGGCAGCTTCCTCACTGGTGGCTCGTTCAATGGCAGCGCTGCCGTCACGTTTGCCGTGGATGCCACGGATGCCAACACGGCCAGCAAGGTGGTGGCGCGAGACAGCAGCGGGAACTTCAGCGCAGGGACGATCACGGCGGCGTTGTCTGGGAACGCTTCAACGGCTGCCACGCTCCAGACATCGCGCAACATTAACGGCGTCGCTTTCAATGGCAGCGCGGACATTACTGTCACCGCCGCCGCTGGCACGTTGACTGGTACGACACTGGCGTCTGGTGTTACGGCGTCCTCGCTGACCAGCGTCGGCACGATTGCCACTGGCGTGTGGCAGGGCACCGCTATCGGCAATGCCTATATCGCCACGGGGCTAGATGTCGCCAAGCTGACCACGGGCACCACGCTCCCCAGCAACGTCACTGGCTCGTCGCTCACCAGCGTGGGCACCCTGTCGTCGCTGACGCTGGGCGGTACGGTGTCGATGGCGGATAACGTCATCAGCCGTCCGCGCTTCACGGACTACGCCGAGACGTACACCACGCCAGCGATTAGCAGCAACACGCTGACGCTGAACTTGGAAAACGGCAACGTGTTCCGTGTGACGCGCAATGCGAACATCTCGACGCTGACGATTAGCAATCCAGCCGCCAGCGGCAACGCCTGTAGCTTCACGCTGATCTTTGACGCCAACGGCACGAGCTACACGATCACATGGCCTGCGGCGGTGAAGTGGCCGGGTGGGACTGCTCCGACGATCACGACCACGAACGGGCGCTCTGATATGTTCGTGTTCTACACCAACAACGCGGGTACGACATGGTACGCCATGACCGCTGCCCAAAACTTCGTGACGACCTAAGATGCTGGCAGATCGACTACGGATGACCAACAAAGCTGCCGTAGCTGGGCAGCAGTTGTACACCACGCCGGGGACGTACACGTTTACCGTTCCCGCTGGCGTGACGAGCGTTGATGTCTGTTGCATTGGTGGCGGCGGCGGGGCAATCTCGCGCTCCGATAGCACTGTGTCGCAAGCGCAATGCAAAGGTGGCGGGGGCGGTGGTCTGGCCTACGCCAATGCCATTAGCGTTACGCCGGGGGCGAGCATTACCGTGATCGTTGGTGCTGGATCAAGTGGCACAGTCAATGGCGGCGCGTCAAGTTTCAACACCACATCCTGCGCTGCGTCTGGTGGGCAGTCTGGATTTAACGGCGGAGCTGGCGGCTCTGTCACCTATGGGACTGGCGGCTCTGGTGGCGCTGGCGGCACATCCAATGTTGGGTATAGCGGCTCTGGTAGTGGTACTGGCAACGGTGGCGGCGGCGGAGGCGGCGCTGGCGGGTACAGTGGCGCTGGTGGTGCTGGCGGTAACAACAATAGCGGCAATACCACTGACAGTGGTTCTGCTGGCGGAAGCGGCTCTGGCGGTGGTGGTGGAGGAGGTGGTGGTGGGGCAGGGGTATTTAATAGTACGCAATACTTTGAGGAGTATTACTCCAACGGTGGCGGCGCTGGCGGAGGAACTGGCATAAAGGGCACTGGGAGTTCTGGCTCTGGTGGGGCTGGTGGCGTGTACAACGACAGCACCGGCTCTGGTGGCAATGGTGGGTCTGGCGGGGTCGGTGGAAGCGATGGTACTGGTGGAGCCTATGGCGGCGGGGCCGCATCGTGGGTTTACGGGTGGAAATGGGACCCACCGGGTGATTCAGGTGGCACACTTTTGCAACTGGATTATGACAGAAGTGGCGGCAACGGCGCAGTTCGTATCATGTGGGGAGCTGGTCGATCCTATCCTTCTAACGCAGCGGACGTATAACCGATGAACATTCTCTCTGATTCCGATCTGCTGGTCATCAAGGAAGTGGACGGCCACGCCGAAGGCTTCCCGATTACCTACAGCAACTTCCGACTGATCCACCCGCAGACTTCGTTCCCTGAGCTGCCAGACAATTCGTTTTTGGTGGACTACGGCTTCAAGGTGTTCAAGCACACGAACCAGCCACCGATCCCGCAGTTTGAGAACTGCGCGGACGGACCAATCGTCTGGGACGCGACGGAGGACGCCTACACGAACACCTATATCCTGACGCCGTACACGCCTGAGCAGATGGAAGCCGTCAAGCAGCAGCGTATTGACGCACTGCGCGGGAAGAAGAACGCCCTGCTTACGGCCTGTGACTGGACGCAGTTGCCCGATGTGACGCTGACGCCGGAGCAGGTGGCCGCATGGCGCGTCTATCGTCAGCAGTTGCGGGACTACATGGGCAGCGTGACCGATCCGTTCCATCCTCCCGCGTGGCCGCTTCCTCCCCGCTAAGGGACTAGCCGATGCTTTCTGGGTTCCCGATCAGCGGTGCGCCACTCTCCTCGACGGGGGTGGCGCGAGTCCTCATCGCCGCCGTGGGCACATTTACGCTGAGTGGGCAGGATGCAGCCACCAGCGCCTCGTTCAGCCTGTCTGCCGCGCACGGGTCGTACACGCTCTCGGGTGAGGCGGTCACGTTCCTCAAGGGCGCTCGCCTTGTCGCGGACCACGGGACGTACACGCTGGATGGGCAGTCCACGGCCTTCGGGCTGGGCTATGCCTTTAGCCCTGTCCACGGCACCTTCACGCTGTCGGGCCAAGACGCTACGCTAACCAGCAGCCGCACGTTCCCCTTGGACCACGGGACGTTTGCGCTGACGGGACAGGACGCTGGCTTCCCTGTCACTCGCCTCGTCACGGCAGACCACGGCACGTTCACGCTGGACGGCCAAGCGACGGCGTTCGGCAAGGGCTACGCCTTTGCGCCGGATACGGGGCACTTCACCTTCACGGGCGAAGCGGCTGGGCTGATCCCCGCTCGACGGGTGGCGGCAGGCTATGGCGCGTTCAGTCTAGCAGGGCAGACAGCGGATCTCCGCAAGGGGCCGCTGCTGGTCGCCGCGCATGGCAGCTATACGCTGACCGGCCAGACCGCCGATGTCATCTACACGCAGTCGCAGATCGGGCGCAACAAGGTCGATCCGTTCCCCTCGCCGGTCAACCAGCAAGGGCCGGTCGATGCCAATATCGTCCGCGCCAATGACAATCTGGTGGGGTCGGCCATCACCGCGCATGACGGCAACTCGCTGATCCATGTGCAGTCTGGGACGCTGGCGCTCCGTCCTGCGGTCCTGCCCAACGGCGGGATGTACGTCGGCACGGACACGGGGCTGATCTACTTCTACGTCAATGGCGCATGGATCACCATTGGCGATACGGGCCAGAGCGGACGGCGCTGGGGCGCGTTCCAAGACTTTACGGACCAGTCGCACACCTCAATCAACACGGCCAAGCTCATCACGTTCGACACGATTGATACGGCCTATGGCGTGTCGATTGATACGGGGCTGACCAACTCCAAGATCACGGTCAGTCAGGCGGGGGTGTACAACTTCCAGTGGTCGGGGCAGTTCACCAATTCCGACACGCAGATCCATGACGTAAACATCTGGCTGGCAAAGAACAGCACCTACGTCACGGGGTCGAACGGCGTGGTGTCCGTCCCTGAGCGGCACGGCGGGGTCAACGGCCATGTGTTGCCGGGGTGGAATTACTACGTCGAACTGGCCGCGAACGACTACCTCCAGTTGTACTGGGCCGTGAGCGATCTGGATGTGACGCTGGAGTTCCTGCCGTCCACGGCGGTCCACCCGTCCACGGCATCTATCATCTGCACCATCTCCAAGGTCTAACCATGCCTAAGCGTAAAGCCGTGTTCTGGCGCAAAGACAATCCGCTGCCCAAGAAGGAGCGTACAAAGCTCTCCCCTGCACAGAAGCGGGAGGCGAAGGCGCGAGCAAAAGCTGCCGGAAGACCCTTCCCGAATTTGGTTGACAACGCCGCCGTTGCGCGTAAAACTAAGGAGAGCTAAATGCCTATAAAGAGTCGTAGTCAGCAGCGTTTGATGTACGCCGCTGCCGCTGGCACCGTGAAGAACGGCCCATCGCGCAAGGTTGCGAAAGAGATGATCGAGGCCACGCCGAAGAAGGCGTACGGCAAGATGCCGGAAAAGAGCAAGCCTCGCACCGCCGTTATGAAGCGCAAGTAATCTTCACGGGAGACTCAGATCATGGCACGAAAGCGTGGTGGGCTGGCGGGGTTGTACGACCGCAACAAAGGATTGATCCGCACGGGGGCGACCATTGGCGCGTCACTTCTCGGTGGTCCGTTGGCTGGCGCGGCGACAGGCGCAGCGTTCCGTGGGTTGGACCGTGAAGGCAAGCGCGGCATTGGCTTTGATATCGGACAGGGCGCACTCGGTGGCATTGAGGGCTATGCGCTCGGCAAGGGGACGCAGGGCGTCAAGGGCCTCCTGACCGGCGCAAAGACGCTGCCCCCTGCGCTGATGAAGGTGGGCGTTACTGGTGGCCCCGAAACGATGGTGACGGGCAGCGGTGGCGCTGGCACCCTCACGGAGCGGGCCAAGCAGTTGTTTAGCCTTGCCAATCAGAAGACGGGCAACAAGCTAGGGTCGTCCGAAGTGCTGGGCGGGATTGCCAAGGGCTTGTATGGCGAGCGCCAGGCGAACCGGCAGATGGACTTTGAGCGCGAGAAGATGGAGCAAGCGCAGCGCCAGTTCGATGCTACGCTGGGCCTCAAGACGCGAGAGGCGGACATCCTCGCCGCGCAGGAAGCCGACCGGAAGCGCCGTGAAGACGAACTGATGGCGGCTCGCGCAGCGGTTCGTGCCATGTTTGGGGGTGCCTAATGGCAACCTTTAACACCGCGTTTGGTTCGCTCCCCAGCCCAAAGACGCAGCTCTTTGGCAATCGTCCCCAGCCCCGCACGGGTGGTGGCACAGCGGGTACGGGTCAGATCGAACAGCAGCAAGCGCCGGGGACGGTGGGCGGCGATACGTTTGCCGACCTCCAGAAGCAGGGCCGTGCCCGTCCTGCCCCGCAGATGGCGCAAGCGCCACAGGCGTTCCAAGAGCAGCCCCCGATGCTTGGCGCACTGAGCGCCCAGTTGGGACAGACCGCGACTCCGGCCACGATGTTCCAGCCGGAGATGGCTCCGACTGCTCCGACTGCTCCAGCTGCTCCAGCTGCGCCGACTGCGGCCCCGCAAGCAGCAGCAATGGCTCCGAGTGCAGCGGCTCCGGTCCCGATGCTGTCCACTCTTACCTCGCGGCTTCGCTCGGCAGAGGACATTGAGGAGGAGCAGCGCGGTGGCGGTGGGCAGGACACGGGCGGTGCTGGCGGTGCGGGTGGTGCCGGTGGTGCTGGCGGTGCTGGTCCGACCACTCCCGTCGTACCACCAGCTCCCGCTGGCATGGGCTATAGCGCCACGGGTGGGATCACGGGTACTCCGCAGATCGACCGGACGACCAACACGGCGACCTACTCCAACGTCGAAGTGCCGGTGGCGAACGCCCCGCGCTTTGGCCCCGGTAATCCGCCTCCTGCCACTGCCCCGAACGGCTCAACGTTTGTGGCGGATACGGGCGTCACATGGACGAAGCGTGGTGGCGTGTGGACGGTTGAGGCACGGGCTGGCGCTCCGAACGATGGGATGCCTAGAGGGTACGCTGCGCTGACGCCGCCTGAACTGCTGGCGCAGACGCAAGCCAATCTCCCCGAGGGCTTTAGTGCAGGAACGCTTGGCCCCAGCGGGGTAGAGATGTTCCTCCGTCAGTACGGCATCCCCGCAAATGAGTCGCAGTACTTCGCGCTCGCACAGCAGTCTGGTATGACGGTGGATGCCCTCAAGAACTACATCGCCTCGGTTAGAGGGCCGCTGCGGTTTGAGAGCCAGCGTGACATCCAAGTTCGCGCCGAAGAACAGGCGTGGAAGGCGCAGAACAACGTCGGTGAGATCCCGTACAACTACGCCTTCGTCCCGGCCAGCGAGGGCGGTCCTCGCCTCCGCAAGCTGTCGTATGACGAAGTAGTGGCGCGTGGGTTCCAGCCGTATGGCGGTCGTGCCGCGTATGACAATCTGGCGAACGATCTTGCCGCAGCGCAGCAGACGGGCACCCTCGGCCTCCTCACCCGCTTCGGTGGGCTGACGGCTCCGACTGGCGGTGGGACGCCTGGAGCGGCTGGCGCGGTGGATCTCCTCACGGGTGGGACTACGCCGGTCCTCAAGCAGACGCCGACGACCACCTCGTTTGCGCCGAACGATCCGAACGGCCCGTGGTCCTACGACAAGGACAACTGGCTGGAGATTGAACCCGGGTCATGGATTCCCCGTGGGCCGGAAGCGAACCGTTGGAAGTTTGAGAACGGGCGCTGGGTATCGACGATGGGCACGGGCAGCAATGTCCCCGGTCCCTTTGGTCCGTTCCCGCCGACGAGTGGCCCCACGGGTGGTCCGACTGGGACTCCTGTCAGTGGACCCACGGGCGGTGGCGTGACGGGTGGTGGCACTCCTGCGACGGCTGGTGGTGGGCTGATCCCGAGAACGCCTATCCCGACGCTTCCCCCGTTCTACACTGCGCCTACTGCGCCGACGGGAGCAGTACCTCCCGCGACGATGAACCTGTCGAACGCGGCGCGAGATCTTCGCACGAAGCTTTTGGAGCAACTGACCAAGCTGGAAGGTCCGTCCGAGATTCAGGGCCAGGCATACGAGGCGCTGCGGAAGGCGAAGGCCGATGAACTGGCCGCGCAGTATGGGGCCGAACGCTCACGGCTGGAAGAAGAACTGGCGCGGCGTGGCTTGAGTGCGTCCACGATTGGCGGCGGTCGCTATGGTGATCTGGCTGGGCAGCAAGCGCGAGCCATTGCTGGCTTTGAGGCGGAGTTGTTGCAGCAGCAAGCCGAGGCGGATCAGCGCCGTCAGCAGATGTACTTCACCGGCCTCAGCGATCTGACCAAGACGGAATCGGACATCGAACTCCGTGCCGCACAGTTGCAGCAGGAAGCCGCGCTGCGTGGGCGGGAGTTGGATCTCCAGAGCGCCCGTGATATGGCAACCTCGGAGTACCAGCGTGGGCAGTTGGGCCTCGGGTACGCTGAGATGGGAAGCCGTGAGCGCATCGCTGGCGCACAGCTTGACGAACAGAAGCGCAGCGCCGAGGTCCTGGAAGGGATTCGCACGGGCGAGCTGACCCTGAGCCAGGGGGTGCAGATCGCGCAGATCCTCCGTGGGATGTACGCTGGGGAGATTCCGGTGGAAGCGTGGGAGTCCCTGCTCCGTTCGCTGGGTGTGGACCCGACGAAGTATCCGCGTCCGAACGTCACGCGTACCACAACGACCACGCCGACCACCACGACGACGAACACGCCCACCACGACCACAACGACCACGCCGACCACGACCACGCCGACGACCACCAATCCGAGGGGTCCGACTGACACGACGAACCCGAACACGCCGATTGCAATTACGCAGATCCCGAACGATCTCAGCGGGTACGCGAACGGGCAGAAGTTCTCCTACTTCGGGGTGACGTTGACGCTCCTGAATGGCGTGTTGCGTGACGATACGGGTCGCGCCTACCGCACCGGCGAATAACCAGAGGACACGATGGCACTACTTGACTATCTCTTGGGTGGCGCGGCTGGTGGGTTTCAGGGCTACGAAGCGAAGAAGGCCAAAGACCTCCAGGCGCAGAAGGACGAGGAGGACCGGCAGATTAAGCAGTTGGCAATGCTGAATCAGTTGGGCTTCCGAGCGACCGGCCCCGTGCGTGAAACGCCGGATGAGGCGGCACGGAACATCGTGGGCGACATTAGCGCCGAGGTGCCGAAGCCAGCCTTCGACACGACGATGGGCCGTGCCTTTGGCGCAGCACAAAAGCGGGGATTTGGCGTAGCGGAGCAGCCGACCAGCCCGTTGACCTCGCCAGTATCGCTGGCGCTAGACTCCTCAAAGATCAGTCAGTTTGAGCGAGCGAAGGGGATGCAGCCAGCAAGCCCTGAAACGCGAGCGACAATCAAGGGCATTGGGACGCTCGGCTTCCGTCCGCCTGAGACAGAGGAGGAGAAATCGCAGCGCGAGTACAATGCCTTGATGCGAATTGAGCAAGGCAAGCGAGCGCTCTCCGCGCAAGATGCACGACTCAAGGCTGAGGCAGATGCAGCAGCGAACAAGGCCAAGGTTGACTTTCTTGTTGCGTCTGGCATTGAACCAAAGCGAGCAGCGCGTATCGTAGCGCTTGAAGCGAAGTATGCCGATGTGGAGGAAACCCCATCCGTCGCGGCGACTAAGCGTGGGCAAGATATTAGCGCGGCTACGGCTCGTCGTGGGCAAGACTTGGCTGACAAGCGGAAAGACGCGGAGGGTGTCAATGAGATTCAGAGTGGGCTACAGGCAATGGGCGTGGCTCGCGCTTCGTCGTCGCTGAATCTATTGGAAACAAACACAAAGCTCATGGACCGCTTTGAGAAGGACGTACTTGACGGGAAGGCGCAGATTACCGCACTCCAACTTGAGGCAGCGCGATTTGCGTTGTCTGGTGGGAAGGGGTCGGCAGTTGCGGAAGATCGGTTGGCGAAAGGCATACCTGGTGTGATGCCTCCGAATCCAGCGCTTCTTCGGTATGTCCGTGCGGGTAAGGGGATTTCTGGTGCAGTGCGTGAAATCACGCCTCGTGGTGGCTCCAACTTGATGATGCAGATGGAGCAGACGCTAGCTGGCATCGGTCCTGCTGGCACAGATGCGGAGTCCATTGGACAAGTGCAGACGTTCCGCAACGACATTCTTGCTGGTGTGCGAGAGGGTGTGGACGCCATGCGCGGGAAGCAACAGCCTGCCACTGGCGGTGCTATGCCGTCTGCGGCTGAAGCACTGCGGCGTCTGCGTAAGGGAACCACCACTGGAGGAAAGTAACGATGGCGATGCAACCCCCTAGCGCCGCCGAGCGGAAGAAGCTGATTGAGATGGGCTACAAGCCCGAAGATTTGGACAGAGAGTTCGGCTCATCGCCAGAAGTGGCTGTTGCTTCGCCACGACCTGCTGCTCAGAAGACGGAGACTCCCCGGCGCACTGGCACCACTGCCCGAGAAGATGTTGTCGGTATGACGCGACAGGCGATGAACGCCGTTACGTTCGGCCAGTATCCGAAGATGGTCGGAGCGTTGTCATCGCTATCTGGTGGCGATGGGAAGGCTGACGCCGAGAAGCTGGCGAAGTATATGAGTGAATACCGACAGGCCGCTCCTCGAAAGTCTGCCGTTGCCGAATTCGCTGGAGAGATTGCTCCATACTTTGCCTCAGCCCCAGCAGCCGCTCTCAGTAGCATCCCTGGTATGGCTGGCGCTGCTGCACGAACTGGGAAAGCCTATCAGTTCGCTCGGGCAGCGGTTCCGTTGGCGAGCAAGGTGTTGCCGAAAGCTGGGAAGACAGTAGCGCAGATCGCCGCGATTGAGGGGGCGCGTGGGGCATCTCAGGCAGAGGAAGGCGAGTCGCCGTTGGCCGAAGCCCTGAAATCTGCTGCTATTTCTCTGCCATTCGGTCGGCTTGGCGAAGTGGCTGGCACCTATGCTGCTGGGCGATTCGGCAAGTCCATTGATAAGATGGCGGCTAAGGCGACCGCCAAAGCGCAGGAAGCTGGGCAGATCATTAACCAATGGCGCGAGATCGGCCAGCTTGAAGTGACTCCGGCACTCGCCAAGTTGTATGAGCGGTCACAGCCGTTGCGTCAGGCTGTTACGGAAGCCGCCGAGTCGCTTGGGCTTCCAGCAACGGACCCAAATGTTTTGACAGAAGCGTATAGCAAATTGGCGGCTACTGGGTCGCCAGTCTTCAAGAAAACAATCCTCTCGCCGTTCCTGTCAGCCATTGATGAAGCCGCACAGCCGTTGATTGGGAACTCCAATATCAGCCCGCTGTCTAAGGGGATTCGTGGGTATGCTGAGGCAATGGATGTTGGCAAGGCAATTACCCGTGGACGACAGACTGGCGAATATCTTCGCACTGGGGCTGGCGCTCCAGAGCAGGTCGGCGGGGAAGTCCTCGTAGAGCGCATGAGTCGTCCCTATGTTTCGCAAGCTGAGCGGGAAGCTGCTGCACAGGCGCTCATCGCGTCAATCCGTGAAGCGAATACGGCTATGCCAAGTACGCTTCGTGGAGCCGTAGCGCAGGGCGCTCGCACACTGCTGACTGGTGGTCCCCGTGGTGTAGGGGACATTGCCGACATTGCGGCACGGCTAGGCGGCGGATCGTTCGGTCAGCGCATGGCACAACGCGCTGGCACATCAATCGGCGCTTCACGCTAGGCAGTAGGCTATGACCACTGAATCAGCCTCCCTCAAGATCAGCGCCCTGTTGGGTGTCAGCAGTGCCGTCCTCCAGAACGCTCCCCCTACTGGGATGTCCATGACTTCGCTCTTAGTGCCGATTATTTCAGCGGTGGTCGGGGGGCTGATGAGCTACGCGGTACTCAAGACGACCGTGCAGAAGATGGAACGCGATGTGCGTGATATGCGGAAAGACATGAGCGACATTTATACGCTGGTGCGGGAAAGCCTCACCAAAGTCGCCAAGCTGGAAGGGCGACTGGACTCTCATTCCTAACGTGGAGTTGTGATGAACAAGCTCTTGCTGTCGGCCACCCTCCCCCTGTTCCTCGGCCCGATCACCTTCGTCCTGATGCAGGGCATCAAGGCGCTATCGAAGACGGTCGATGCGCTGCCGATCACGGCCAAGCGGTTCGCGGTCGCGGCCATTGCCGTCCTGCTGACCGTCGTGGCGCAGGTGACGGGCGTGGATGTCTCGTGTGATCCGAATGGCGTGGAGAACTGCCTCAACACGCTGGACGCTGGCGCGGTGAAGGGCATCCTTGCGGCGGCCGTGGCCTACGTCCTGCACTTCGCCAAGCAGAAGAAGGGCTAACCTCTCATGATCCCTCCGCGCCGTTCTCTCAAGGGTTTGCTTGTCCCCCGTGACGCTACGGAAACGGCGCGGCAGGGGCAGGGGATTGGTGATCTAGAAGCCATCATGCAGATGGCAACAACGGCCATCCCAGAGGCGTTGCGTGTTGCCCCAGCGACAAGCACTCCGATGGGCCTGTTTGATACAGCGAACGCTCTTGCCGACAGAGACTATGCTGGTGCGGGGATGGCAGCACTCGGAGCAATTCCGTTTGCTGGCGCGTTGAAGTACGCGGACGAAGTGGCTGATGTAGCGAAGTCTGCGATGCGCGGTGCGAAGTCGTTGCCTATGGATACGCCAAGTCGTATGGCGCGGGCAGCAGAGCAGGGATTTAGTTCGCCTGTGTATCATGCAACTTCTCGCACGACCCCTATTGACGAGCTAAAGCCATCCAACGGATTGCTGATGGACTTAAATGCGATCCATGTTGGCACGAAGAAAAGCGCGAACGACAGGGCTGGGGCTGTCCATGTGCTTTCCACGCCAAGCGGGTTGCAAATGCAATCCGCGAAAGCAGCAAATACACGGCGCGGATGGTCGCCAGATAATGCGGCTGCTTCAGCACAAGGAGGTGTTCTCCGTGAAGATTTTGCCCCATCAATCATGCCACTGATGATGAAAGCGGAGCGCCCGTACTTAAACCCTGCCACTGGCGCTCCGTGGACAGAGCGAGAGTTCCAGAAGCACGTTGGGGAGTGGATTAGAGAGAACGCCCCGAAACTTGGAGAAACAGATCGTCTTGCCGCTAAGCAGCTAATGAAGCAAGATCTTCTTGAGCAAGGGTATGATGTTATTCCTTACGTTAACGCAATCGAAGGCGGACAGCGGTACAAAAGCGGCCATGCAGGAGATGTGAGTTACATGGTACTAAAGCCAGAGAACTTGCGCTCCAGCTTCGCAAAGTTTGACCCCGCTAACGTCGGAAAGGCGGGACTTATGGGCGCACTTGCTGGTACGCTTGGGATGTCTGCTGCGAATAACCGCAACGCAAAAGGCTCAAAGTAAATGCCAAAGCGCGGAACGCTCCCTCGGGCGGTGGCGGTGGTCAAGAGCCTTGACGTACTGGCTCCCGCCTTCCGCGCCAAGATCGAACGGGTGCTGGAGGCGGTGCCGTATGCGACCGTGGCGGAAACGCTGCGGACGGACGCACGGCAGCGGTATCTCTATGGCTTTGGGCGGCAGTATGACGACGGGCGTGGCATCGTCACCCACAGCGAAACCGCGCTGGACACCTGGCACCACTACGGGCTGGCGGCGGACATCATCCACCAGGCGAAGGGCTGGGAGGCTCCGATGCAGTGGTGGCAGCAGCTCGGAGCCGCCGCCAAAGCGCAGGGATTGGTCTGGGGTGGTGACTGGACGTTCCGCGACTACCCGCACATTCAGTGGGGTGCCCCGATGCGTCGGAGCCCATCCCCGAGTGCCGCCAAGCTCCTAGAGACTGGGGGCGTGGAAGCCGTCTGGAAGGCCGTCAACGCGATCTAACGGCACTTGGCAGTGGTAGGTAGCACAAAGCCCCCGGAAGACAATCCGAGGGCTTTGGCACACCCACCCAAGAGGATGCTATGGGAAACCCCGCCAGAGACTACCCATGCCCGACAACTTATGGGGCTGATACTGGCGTGTCAAGGACGGCAATGGTGACAACCGCCCCCGCCTTGGTCTTGTCCCGCTCGTTCAGGTCGTCGAACTCCCACACCGCTCGCCGGATCTGGCTGTCGTCGTGCCAGATCGCCTCGCTGTCGGTGATGCCGTCCAAGAACGCCTTCTGGTAGTTGAGATCCCGCCGCCTCCTGTCTGGCTCCCGCACCACCACATCAATCAGCAAGCGCCCCTCCTGCCGCGTCCAGCCCGCCTTCTTTGCAGCGGCCATCGCCAGTTGCCCGATGAGCGTCTTGGCCTCGCGGTACTCTTTGCTCAGAATGTAGCCGGTAACGTATTTCCGGTTGTCGGAAATCAGTGCCGCCCACGGGACGCTAAAGGTCATGGTCCGCACCGCGCTCACTTGTCCTTTCTCCCGATCCGGGCGCTCCAGCCGTCCTTCTCCGGCGGGGCCACCCGTGGCTCCAGTCTGAGGTTCTGATAGTTCCACCGCACGGGGATGTCCTCCACGCTGCCGTGGCGGTTCTTGTCGATGATGAGAAAGGTGTCTGCCGTGAGGCCGTTGCGGATGAAGCGGGAGTGGTCGAATAGCAGGACTTGGTGGGCATCGTTCTCCACCGCGCTGCCACCCATCAACCCTTGCGCCACCGGACGCTCCTGCCGATTGGCCGAGGTCTGGCGGTTGAACTGCGAGAGGGTCACGAGCGTCACCCCGAGCGACAGGGCGGCTTCCCGCAGTTGGTGCGACACCAGCTCCATCCGGTCGTGGATGGCTTGGACGTTGGGTGCCCAGATGAGCTGCAAGTAGTCCACGATGAAATACTTGCACCCCGCATGGTCGTGGTGGTAGCGCATCGCGTGAACGATGTCGTCGATCTTGCTGATGGGGAGGCGGTTCACGATCAAGTGCCCACCCGTTTCCCGATGGATGGCGTCCACGGCCATCGCCGCTTTCGTGAACGTCAGCGGATCGAACGTGCTGCCCTGCTCTAACTGCTTGACCGGCAGATCCGCCGCGATCGCCAAGAAGCGGGTCGCCAACTCATCGCGTCCCATCTCCAGCGAAATAAAAGTGACCACCTCGCCGTGACGGATCGCGGTGTTCGCTAAGTTCAAGGCAATCAACGACTTACCCGTGCCGGTGTTTGCGCCGATGACGATGTTCCACCCTCGCGCCAACCCGATCCCGCCACCACCGCCCCCACAGCAGAGGTTCCACAGCGCCAGAGGCGTAGGCACCGCTTCAATCGGCGCTTGCTTCTGCTCAAAGATCCGTTCGAGCGTCAGGCCCGTGATGCTGTCGAACGCGACCACGGGCGGTTCTGCCCCGATAGGCGTGGCGGTCTTGAGCAGCGCCGTCCAGATCGCGGTCCAGTCCTCGCCCAAGTCGCTGACCGCCCCGTGCAGGTCACACAGGTCTTTGATCCCCGTTCCGCCCACCGTCACATCCCGGATCACCTTGGCCTTGGGGAGCGACTTGGCGACGGAGGCAATCAGCGTGGCCCCGCCTTGATCCGGCTCCTGCCACACATACACGGTGCGGTTGGCGAGCAGGGTCGCATACTCAGGACGCCACTGGGACGCCCCCGGCAAGCCGACCGCGCAGATGCCCCGCTGCCACGCGGCGTGACAGTCGGACTCGCCCTCTACAAGTAGGACGGGCGCATCCTTCGGTGCTGCGGCCAATACCTGCTGGCCGTAGAGCGGTGCGCCTTCCCCGTCCTTGTCCCAGAACGTGCCCTTGCGGGTCCGCAGCTTGGTTCGCAGCACGGTGCCGTTCGCGTCATAGTACGGAATGACCACCAGCGGCTCCCCGTACTTCCCTGTCCGTTCGGTGACGCCGTACTTCGCCAGCGAGTCGAGGGCCAGCTTCTTGTGTTCGGCGTAGTCGAACAGGGTCAGGCCGTTGCTGCCCGTCGCGGCAGGGAGGTCAACGTGCAGCTCCTCGGCCAGCGAGCGCAGCGGCTCGGTAAAGCCACAGGCCGAGCAGCCCCACGCATGGTCGCCCATCCACGCGGACGCATTGCTATCCGTATGGCGTGGGCAGCAGAAGGCGAGCTTTGCGCCCGACTTCTTCGTGCCCTTCCGACGCAACAGCGCGGACTTCAGCAGCCCGTGGGCGTCGAGATGGTTCACTCGTTGCTCCGAATCACCGACTGACGCTTGATCTTCGGAATCCCTTGCACATCGGTAAACGACTTGTCATGCAGCAACAGTTGGTCTTGTGGGAGCCACATAAACTCTCCAGTCTCCACGGCCACGACCCACAGGTGCTTGTGTTGCGCGGGTTCCATGCTAAAGCCGTCTTTCTTGTGATCCACGGCGAACCACAGCGATCCACGCACTGACGTTTCCTTGTGGTCCGCGCACAGAATGGTCACGGGCATCTGATCCAGATAGTCACAGGACACGATCTCCGCATCCCACCCATAGCAGTCCCATGTCGCGGAGGCGACATCTTCCTGTACGGTTCGCTCGTTCTCAAAGAGCGGATCAACCCACCGCAAGCAGTCGAGCGGGAGATCCACCACCATCGCGCCGTTCTCTAGGACGACATGACAGGCCAGCGTTCGGTTCGGGGTGACACTGACCCCCCACCACACGGCTGGCGTTCGTGCTTGCAAGTCAAACTCGTCGGACAGGACGCTTTCGCTTTCCACCCACACATAGCGGTGGCGCGGCAGACTGATGTTGTGCGGCATAGGTTAGCACTCCTCGTCAACGGGAGCGCCCAGCGCATCCCACTCGTAGTCCGTGATCCCCAACACGAGGAACCACTGGTCCGCACGGGTGAGGTTGGGCACGATGGCGTCCACCTGCGCCGGATCGGTCAGGTGACGGATCGCGTCCACCTGCTCCTGGGTGATCGGGATATGGCGGGACCGCTCCTCGCCGGTCACACAGGATGTGCGCGTGATCTTCATACGCCACCTGCCAGTCGGTCGAACTCGGCCACATCCTGCCCAGACCGTGCCCACTCCTCGCGGGTGCGGCCATGTACGGTCACGAGATTGAACTGCTGCCAGATCCCGTCGCGGTAGAAGCGCGTCGAGCCGATCCGGTACTTCGGTGGGGTGCCTTCCTTCTCGCAGTACGCGGCGTAGTTCCGTGCCGCACGGAGCAGGTCCATCGGCTCCACGCCTTCTTTCAGCAGGTCCAGCACGGCGGTACGGGTCGGGACATGGGGATGCGGCACATCGCGCTCGGGGTACAGGTCGTGGATGTCGCCCACCAGCAGGTTGGCAAACGACAGGTGTTCCTTGCGGGTCGGCCCGTAACGGCGCAGCGGGTTGGGTGTCATGGCGGGGTGGGTCATCGGGTTATTTCTTGCGGCGGGAGTGACTGCCCATGTTGCCGCCACGCGGACGGCGGGGGATGTCGAGGCGTTGCAACATCTGATGCACGGCTTGATAACTAATGCCGAGCCGTTCGGCAATCTGTCTGGTCGTTTGTCCCTGGGCATAGAGGGACGCGATCAGCGCACGGCGCTCAGGGATACTGAGCTTTGGGGGGTTATCCATGTCCAGTCTCCTGTGCTTGACGGCAGAAGTGCCGCACCTCGCAGTGGGACGCACAGCGGCGGTACTCGCCCGGGCGCTCCTCTACATGGTGGCCTTCTGGAATCTCGGTCGGGCGCTCGTCGAACAGCTTGACCGCTCGCTTGCCGCCCTCCTTCATCAGCGCGAACTGCGTCCCGGTGTACCACCGCTCCTCGTTTGTGCAGTCTACGCGCCCACCCTGCTGCGCGTACTGGTGGAGCTGCACCCGATCCAGAATGTACTCCTCGGCCTCCTCCAGCGACCAGAGCGGGATCTCCACCCGCACAATCGGCGTCTGCGGGTAGGAGTCGGGCTTGCGCTCGGCCTTCCCCTTCTTCCAGTCGCGCAGGAGGGCAATGATCTCCAGCGAGGTCACGGCAATGCCGTTCTTGTGGGCCAGCCAGCGCAGCACGTTGAGCTGCTGCGTCCAGCCGTCAATGTTCTGGAGCTTGTACACGGTCGTCACCTTGTAGTCGCTCAGGACGCCCGTATCCATCTGTATGACATCAAACTGCCCAGAGACCTGCCACCCCGCGACCTCGGCATACAGGCGATCTTCTGCCACCATGCCCTCCTGCCGGAGTGCCGCCCGTTCTAGAATTGTATGCACCGCCTGTCCCAGCAGCGACCAGATCCGCTCCGAGACATCGGTGGTGATCTTATCCTTGTGCTGCGCCATCAGCGTCCGAATCTGTGGGGCGTCGATCAGCTTGGTCACACTGATGTCCCCGCCCCCCACATACGGGTCCGCCGTCACAGCTGCCACGATACTCTGTGGCAAGCCGTGGACGTTGGTGATCGTGCCCATCAGGACTCCAAGTGGAGCTTCGGCGGCTCCTGCGGCATCAGCGGTGCCACCAGCTTGGTCAGGACGGCCTCCGCTGCCTCCTCTACGCCGGGCGACGAGAGGATGCCGATATGCTCCTTCCCGCGCTCCTCGTCGTTCTGCATGACCGCAATGCCCAGCGCGGCCAGCGATATCAGCGTGGCGTGTTCCATCGGGGTGAAGTCGAGGGTCGGCATTAGCGGGTCGCCTTGATAAAGAGGGTGGCCGCTGCCGCCTGAATCGCGCTGGCATCAATCGGAAGGCCCAGCGCCTCGCACTTGACGCCGAGGGTTGCCATCGCCTGATCGACGCACTGGTTGTAGATCGCGCCCAGTGCCGCCACATCCATCGGCGGGGTCGCCGCTCGCGCCACCGGAGCCGCCTGAGCCGCCCCAGCCGGTGCGTTGCCCGCCAAGTGGATGTTCGTGAACGTCTTGCCGTCCTTCTTGATCTGCTCCAGCGTCAGCGCCTTCCCGATGGCGGTTTCGGGGGTCAGGTTGAGCCGCGCTAGGCCCTTGGCCCCGCTCATCTCGCTGATGAATACGATGTCGTCGGCGTTGCCCTTGAACACCATCTGGGGGCCGAAGTTGCCCTCGGCGGATTCAATGGCGGTGACAGGGTTCAGCGTGATCGGGCCGTTGGCGAGCTTGTGAATCGGCATACATCCTCATGGGAAAGTGTGTGGGGACTTCGTGATGCAACCTATGGCAGCTTGTCAATCTTGTCAATACAGGGGTCTATCAAACGATGGATCTTTCAGCACGATGCGAGCTTTCGAGCGCACCCCCGGCTTGGGCTGGTAAATCTCCACCGCGATGTCCTCCATGCGCCTCGCGTAGTACAGGATCAGCTCCTTCGTACACCGCTCGCTCTTGGCGATCTTGAGCGGGTCGGACTCCCCTCGGCGCACATACGCTCGGATGATGTCCTTGCGAATGTCCCCGGCCTTGCGGACGAACTTCGGCAGTCGGGGCGGTTCTCCGTAAGGTGGCATCGGGGTCACGCGCACCTCGGGGTCACGCGGGTCGATCCGGTCCTGCTCGGTCGGGTCCACCTCAGACACGGGGAATCCGTCGCTGAATCGGACGGCCTCCGGCATACGGATGGACCCAGATGTTGCGCTGGCGCGGATCCCACTTGTCGAGGAACACATCAATCGTGTGGAACCAGCCGTAGGTGGCGCTGCGGTCAGTGATCGTGCTGTCAATCACGGCCACACGGCGCACCATCTCCACGGGGATGCGCTTGCGCCCCATGTTGTACATCCAGCAGAACTTCTCGGCGTTCCACACGCCTTTGGTCTGGGTCTTGTGCTTGTCTCGCAGTTCCAGCTTGTACTTGGTGCCGTGGGTCAGGTACAGGCGGCGGGCCTTCGTGGTGGTGGGGGTGTCGGGTGTCATTTGTTGGGGGTGTTGGTGGTTGGTGAAGCGGCCTTCGTGGTCGCTTCGGGTGGCGTCCCGCCCAAGATTCGGATGTTGGCGCGGGTGAGTCGATCAACTTCTTCGCGGCATCTGGCGATGATGTCCACATACATCCGTTTCTCGTCAGGCATGATGCCAATGGTCTGTGCGATCTGGAGGCAGGACCGTTCGATCCGGTTGATGGCTTGGTCGCGCCGTCGCTCGTTGGGTTCTATGCGATACTCTTGAATCGCTCGCAGCACTGTGTAGCACTGCACTTCCATCTGCCGCAAGATCCTCGGCAGCTCCTCGTCGCTCATGGATTCCTCTCGCGGTGGATGACTCGTTGCGCGTATCGCTTCCACCAGAGAAACGCGCCATAGGATGCCATGTGAGATGCGGTGTGCATCGCGTCCCACTCCTCGTTCGTCATCAGCTCTGGCAATGCTCCTGCCTCTGCCTCTGCGGTGGTCAGTCGTCGCCGGTTTGCGCCGGTCCCGGTCATGATGCGGTCGCCAGAGCGTAGCCCCTGCTTTGCGCTCATGCGCCCTCCTGCGTCTCAAGCGCGGCTGCGAGAATAGCTCTGGCATCTTCGTAGTACGTCTCCTTGTATCGCCATATCTCCTGTTCCCACGTTCCCCAATGGGACAGATCACCGCGCAGATACAGCGCCTCCGCCGCCCGCTCCACCATCTCATCCGTCACCCGTGTCGCAGCGGCGAGCCGTTCGCGCAGCCGGTCGATCTCCTGCACCGCAGCGTCACGCTCATTTTCTAGATCGACCCTCTTGTATCGTGCCGCAGACCATCCCCTGACCATGCCAAGTGCCACATCTGCCGTAAGACTGTCGTGGCACAACCACGATGCAAACATGGAGCGTGAGTATTCGCCCCACATTTCTTCGATGTCTGCATCGCTGAGGTACTCGCGGTCATGTTCGTCAGGGAGCAACGCATGAAAGTATTCAACTGTCTCACGCTCAAGGCTTTTGAGGTACTTCGTTTCGTCGGTCATGCGCCCTCCTGCGCCTTGCATGATTCTGACTGTTCCCATTCCCACTCACTCGCGCAGGGACCGTTAAGCGCAGCCCCCTCAAAGAACGCCATTCTCACTACCTCGCGCAGCCGGTCGATCTCCTCGCACAAAATCGCCCCCTCTCCGGCGTTCAACGTGCCGCCCTTCCGTGCCCACTTCTCGGCGTTGGCGAGTCTGTCTCCGTATCCGGCGCGGTGATTGCCTCCCGCGCTCCCGAAGTTGCCATCAGCTTTCGCGTCGGTCGGATCTGGTGTCGCACTCATGCGCTTGCATCCCGCCCCACCGCACACATCCGGCGCACCAAGTCCTGCGCGGACGCTTGCAGTGTCGTGACGGTGGGCGCGAGTGCATCCCTAGCCGCAGAAACACTTACCGCATCCCTTGCCGCAGCCCTTGCCGCAGCCCATGCCGCAGCCCATTCCGCAGCCCTTACCGCATCCCTTGCCGCAGCCCCTGCCGCAGCCCTTGCCGCAGCCCCTGCCGCAGCCCATGCCGCAGCCCTTGCCGCAGCCCCTGCCGCAGCCCATGTCGCAACACTTACCGCAGCCCCTGCCGCAGCCCATGTCGCAGCCCATGCCGCAGCCCATTCCGCAACACTTACCGCAGCCCCTGCCGCAACACTTGCCGCCGTGATGACCAACTGACTGTCCCGAGCGATAGCAGACGACATGATCGGTGGAAGCGCCCGAAGTGCCGCCGCGTGGGCCTCAAGCCACGGCGTGAGGTCCAACCACGCCGGAGCATTGACCCTCACCAGCCAGTCCGTCGCCATCCATGCGCGAGTCTCGTCATCGGCATCGGTGGTGCGCGTTCCGATCACATCAGGCAACAACGGGAGCAGCAGCCGCGCACGATCAGCATCGGGGAGCGCATCATTCCATGATCGCATAAACGCCGCGATCACTGGTGAGGCACACTGCGGGGCATCGTTCCACGGTTCGCCAGCGAGCCACGCGACCGCTTCCATCGCGCACATCGCCTCGCCTTCGTCATGCTTGCCACGCGCTAACGTGGTGATCTGTTCCAGCTTGTCGTGCAAAGTATTCGCGCTCACTCTAAGGCTCCCGCGTCGAGGATTTGGGCACAGACGGCGCAGCATAGCGTCCCGTCGTCGTGCAGTTCGATGAAATACAGGTGATCGGCTGGGGTATGACAGAGGCCACAGCGCCAGCCGTCGCGCTCGCCTACGGTTTCAATGTCGTCCATGCGTTGCTGCACCGTGGTGTCCCATTGCGCGGGGTCGTCTGGGAGGCCGGGGATCTCGCCCCATATCTCCACCCACTCCTCCTCGGCAGGTTCAAGGCACGGCACCGGCAGGGGCACCGCCTCCCGTGCCGGTGGGGACCGCCACTTGGATCTCCACGAGCGCCACTGGGCCGATATCCAGCCGTCCTGCCACAGCACCCACACGGTCGCGGTCCCAGCCACGGCCACGAGCGCGAGACACAGCGCGAGGAGTTTCATGTGGCATCGGGGTCGGCGACCATTGCTTCCGCGAACGCTACCGCTGCCGCGAAGTTGCCCCGAAAGACCGTCGCGGACCCAATGGCGACATCCCCCGGGCGCGGAGCGTCAATGAACACGGCCACGGGGAGGCACGAGCGGGGCAGCACCCGCCCGACCGTATGCCGGACGGGGAGGAAGCGCGAGTCACGGACAGAGGACACGATAGCGAGCTGTCCGGACGGGCCACGAACTTCACGGGTGCGGATCACGGCGCTCACTGGGCCAGCTCCATGTGCTCGGCGTTGCTGAACAGGGTGGATAACAGCACGGCGTTGAGCCATTGGGCCTCCATATCCTCCTCCTCGGCCTCGGCCGGCTCGGTTGGCTGGTCATACAACGCGGCGCAACGGTCACACCAGCCGAAACGGTCGGTAGCGGGTTCAACGGCACAGATACAGCAATCGGCGGCGGTTTTGGACACTGGCGGGAATCCTCTAGGTATTGGGGTTGGGTTCTTGCGTTTTGCGTATTACTTGGATCGCTCTTGATCCATGTCCATCACCTGCACCAGCCAGTCGTAAATCGCCATCCCAACGGACGGGGGCGCATTTGTATCACCGCAATACCAGCACACGCACCCCGACTCGCCCGGACATTCCGGTATTTCTCTCATCTGCCACCGTTGCCAATGGTTTACGGTATCGCAGCTATCGCAGCGGACCTTAATCGAAACGTTCTCCACTCTAGGGGAGAGGACATTGACTAGCAGTTCGTTGCGCTCGCTGTCGGTTGTGTCTACTGGCATGGGCGGGGTTCCTATCGTTGGGGTAGGGTGGCGCGGGAACGTGTACGAAAGTAACACGCCCCGCTGCCTTGTCAATAGGCTGGCGTCACGAATTTTCGCGAGTGATAAAGACAATGCGCGGGGGATTCATATTCGTCGCGAGGCGTTGCGCGAATTGGTCGGGGTGCGGCTCCCAATCCCAACATTCCGCCCCACCGCCCCGCTGGTCCATGCGGGCGAGTTCGGCGCGAGTGGCGACCGTGATAAATCCGTCATCAGCGGACCAAACGGGGACATTGTAAAAGCGGGTGGGCTGGTATCTGGCGTCGGCCATCTCGGCTGAGTCCCACCCGAGGGCGGTGGCGGCAATGGTGGCGCGGGAATAGCGGGGCACGGGCGAGTCTCCTGGGTGTGTCTGAGTGGCGTTATGACGCTGGCGCGAGTTTCTTGCTCAGGCGGGCAATCTTTTCGTCGCACTCGGCAATGAGTCCGTTGCACATCATGACCGACAACCCGTGTCCCATGCGGACATACTCGGCGCGAGTCTCTACGATGTTCGCCCTGCGAGCTTCTAGCTTTTCGATCTTCTGTGCAGTCGTCATACCGGCTCCGTGAAAGAGTGAATGGCCTACCACACGAAAGTACAACCGGCTATCTAGCTTGTCAATGGCCCAGGGTTACGAAACTATTGCCGGCAATGGCGCGGGCGCGAACGGTTCCCCTTGCGCGGGCATTTTGCGCTTGCCCAGGCGCGGGCCATTGGCGCTCGCGTGTCCGTTGCGTTGGCTGGCGCGGGGACATATCGTTGGCGCGGGTGTCTGACACCGTTACCCTCCGGGCCGTCCACAGCGGCGCGAGAAACAACGGGAAGAAGGCTTGCCGCGAATACAATCCCCGCACTGCTGGAGAGCAACGGGGCCGGTCACCAATGGCAAGCTGGCGGGACTGGTTCATGCGTACCAGCGGACAGGCGAGGGCGGCAGCGTGAGAACCTGACCGGGTAGCCCCTCCGGAAACGTAGTCACTGTGCTTGAGTAGGCTCGCCCACGGTTACCCCTTTGGTGACCGGGTAAACTCTCTCATGGGCACAGGTGAATAGTTCGGGAGCTGTGGACTCCCGGACATCGCGCCCCCCGACCGGCTTAAGGCTGGCGGGGGGTTGCGTGTTTCTAGGCGCGGGCCAGCCTTACCGTTCCCACGGCCACGGTTCAGGGCGGGCCACCATCTCCTGTTCACAGTTTAACATCACGCGGCGGCAATGCTCGGGGCCCCCAAATGTGTCTAACGTCCCAAGTCGTGCCGCTCGGAACCATTGCACGTTTTCTACGCGCCGATATATGTCTTGGTGGCGATCTATAAATCGCGTAAAACTGGCATTTAGTAAGTATTCTAGGCGCTGCATGGCGGGGGTCATGGGCGGGGTTCCGGTTTGGGTTAGCGGGTGACGCGACGAATGAGCGAGCAGAGCAGATAAGCCAGCGATATGGCTAGGCCAGCTTGCAGGGCGAACGTAACCGCTAGCGTTAGTTCGCGGCGTACTATCGGGTCGTTTAAGAAATCGATCATGGGCGGGGCCTCAAGGGAAGGGTGGAGCCCCCAGCGTGGGTGCTAGGGGCGCTGGGCGGGGTTAGCGGTATTCGGTCAGTTCTTCGGCCATCTAATCGTTGATCTTGTGAGCGGCAATGTTGCGCCAATCCACCCGCGACAGGAACGCGAACGCATAGTCACGGGCGATTCCTTCCGTGCTGGTTTCATGAATTAGATCTTCGGCCTGCTCGCGCAACATCTCGCCAAGCACCCCTTCCGCCACGGGGACGCTGGCATAAAGCGACAGAAAATCAGCGGTGTCATCCGTGCACGCAATGTCGGCCACGGTCAGGCCGTCGAACATCTCCAAGTTGACACGCCACGTTTCGTAGTTCGGCCAGCCGTTGTAGGTAGTGTCGGTTGCGTTCGTCATGGTGGGGGTTCCTCTGGTTGGGTTGGGGGAGGGGGTCAGGCAGGGATCATGCAGCCGTTCGTGAACCGCACAGGGAGCCCCAGCGTGGCGGCGAGGCTTGCAATGGCGGCGGCGTCCTTCGTGGTGGCCGCGCTGCGGTGCATGGCGGCGAGGGTCGCCGCTGCCCAGTGGGGGTCGGTGGCGGCGGCTGCGGTGGCCTTCTCAAGTTCGATACGGTCGCGCTTCGTCATGGCTAGAGTCTCTGGCGTTGGGTTGGGTGCGACAGTGAACACTAGGAATATATCCCGTCGCGAAAGTATGTCAAGGGGCAATATGAAAATATTTTTCGTGTCGCTTGCCATATCTACGGATAGGGGACAGCGATCGATCGCGCCAGGCGAAAGTAGAGGACGTGATCGCGCACCAGGGCGAACTAGGGGGGAAGCTAGGGGGGACATGAGAGGGGGCGACGTGGGGGGATGGAAGGGGTGCCGCCTACCATTGCGGCGGCCAGCTCCCGTGCGCGTCTCATTAGAGTTGAGAACCGTTCTCATCTAGCATTATCGGTCATTTTGTCCGCTCACTTGCCAAGGAACTAGAGGCAAGAGGGCGTAAGTTATTGCAATTCAACGGGTTAGCTAAAGTGGTAAAGACCCCCCCTATACCCCGCCGAGCGCCGTCTGGATTCCTATACCACCTCCTCACGGTCAGATCGCACGGGTACAAGTCAACGCACAAGCAAGGGTGTACTTGTCAAGGGCGCAGAGGGGGGCTAGGTTGTGGGCACACTTTCACCCAAAGGGGCGGGATATGGCGCGGACGAGCCGGTGGACGGAGGCGGAGCGGCGGGAGGCCGTGGAGATGGTGCTGGACGGGATGGCGGAGGGGAAGACGCTGGCGGACACGGTGCGGGACATTGCGCGGCAGCAGCGGAAGGCGGGGAAGACGGGGGAGCAGGTCTTGTCGCAGGGGCAGGTGCGGCGGTGGGTGGTCGAGGACGAGCAGCAGTTCGCCCAGTACCAGCGCATGAAGCGGATGCTGGGGCAAGCGTTCGCGGAGGAGGCGCTGCACATTGCGCGGGAGTCTACGACCAGCACGACGGCGCTGGATCGGGTGCTGATTGACACGCTCAAGTGGGCCGCGTCGAAGGCGAACCCGAGCGAGTACGGCGAGAAGCAGACCGTGGAACACCAAGGCGCACAGACGTTGCAGGTCAAGATCGTCGAGGATGACGCCCCGTTGCGGAACCCGAAGGCGGCAGAACAGATCGGGAACGCCGTGGCGACCGCGATGACCACGCCGGTGATCCTGAGCCTCCCTGCTGCTACGCCGATGGCGCTGAATCCGTCCGAAGACGACGACGAATAGCAGAGAATCCTGTCTGCGCCAGTCTAAGCGCGAAAATCCTGCCCTGCACCCATCTCCCTTGCAGCGCAGGGGATTGGCTGGAGAACCATCTCTCTTGCGCTGAATTACCGGCAAAAACGTCCTAAGACCATCGGGCTTGCCCGATCTGGCGGTTTGGAGCGCAGGAACAGGGCAAATAGGACTGAAAGTCCTATTGACTAGCCTAAAAACCTGTCAAGCCCTTGTTACAATAGGCTAACGTGTGCAAGCGCAACGAGTTAGCGAGAGCAACATTGTGATGTGTACTTGTCAACATATATACTGTAGTTAACGAGTTAACGAGTTTACTGTAGTTAACTCTAACGCGCTTCGCTTGTTCTGTGCTAACGCACAGGGTTAGTGTGTATATGTCAAAGCAGAGAACAAGCAACGAGCAACAGATCTCTCGGTATCTAGAGATCTAGGATGCGGGGTGGAGCAGTGGTAGCTCGGTGGCTTCATACGCCACAGGTCGTGGGTTCGATTCCCACCCCCGCTATATGACGCCCCCTTTACGCCCCCAGTCGCAGTCGTTGCACCGCTGTCAGTGGTGCAAGGAGTGGGGCCGTCCGGTGAACGGGGTGTGTGGAAAGTGTGGTGAGCCGTATATTGCGGTGCCCAACGAGGGGCCACCCCGCGTAACCAACCCGGAGGCGTGTGCGGACGGTCTGGACTGATGACGAGGTGAACCGGCTGACCGAACTGACCGAAGCCGGATGCACCATCGCGCAGATCGCCAAGCTCATGGGGCGGTCCACAGGGTCAATTCACAACAAGCAAGAAGGCCTCCAGATCGGGGTCGTTCGCAATCGTCGGCCCGAGGTCACGCCGCTCAACAAAGCGATGTTTGACCCCAGCACGAAGATCGACGCGGACAAAATCCCCGAGTGGCTGGACAGGCTGCGTCCTGTCGCGCTCCCTGCGCCGGAAAAACCGACGCGGACGGTCGAGGCGAACGGGTTTACGCTGGTCGCGGGCGACTTTCACTTCCCTGCGCAGAGCAACACGGCGGTCGCGGTGCTGCTGGAAACGATCCAACTCCTGCGCCCACAACGACTTATCCTGAACGGCGACACCGTGGACCTGCTGGCGGTGAGCCGGTATCCCAAGGATCAGCGGTACACATGGGATTTGCGGCAGGAAGTCACCGAGTTTCATAAGTTCCTGCACTTGGTCCGCGAGATTAGCGCGGCGTGGAACATGGACATCGTGGAAACCGAGGCCAACCACAGCGGGAACGGCACCGCCAGCCGATGGCACCGCTACCTCAGTGACCGTGTACCCGTGCTGTACGGGCACCCGAAGGCCGAGGAACTGCTGCGGTACGAGACATGGTTCTACCCGGAGTGGTGTCCGATCCGGCTGCAAGACCATGCGCTGATCGCGGACGAGCTGCTGGTGATTCACGGCGACATGGTACGGAAACACGCGGCGTATTCAGCCCGAGGTCATGCCGAAAAGTGGCATAGCAGCGTGATGCATAGCCATACGCACCGGATGGGCAGCAGCCTGGAGCGCATCCCAGCGGTCGGGCTCCGGCCTGAACAGGTCCGCCGCGCTTACGAAATCGGCTGTATGTGCGACTTGAACCCCAGCTACGTCAGCGCCCCGAACTGGACCAACGGGTTCGCCATCGTCAGCCACGGCGAGGAGACTGGCCTGTACGGGGTGGAGCTCGTCAACGTAGTTAACGGCCAAGCGTCCATTGCGGCGCTGGGCAAAACCGTCACCGCGCAGCCCCTCTAACATGGCCCCGTCCAAGAAGTCGGTCAGTTTCCCGGCGCTGCCCAAGGGCATCATGGCTCCTGGTGGGGATGTCGCGGTCGTTCTGTCGCCCAAGATCAAGCATCCCGATGGGGACGAGTGCTGGGGCATCTGGGACGAGTCCACGCGGACCATCACGCTCGACAAGACGGCCACCAAGCGGCACCAGTGGCGCGTCCTGTTCCACGAGTTGTGCCATGTGGCGCTTGATGATGCCGGATTATCAAATGGCATGAACTACGAGCTAGTCGAGGCGGTCTGTGATGCGATCGCCAGCGCCCGGATGCGGGAGCGGTTCGGCTGATGGCGAGCGCCAAGGGCAAGCACAAGGGCGGGACAGAAACCGTCGTGCGCCTCCACCGCCGTCATCCGGGGCAAGCGGCCATTGCCACCCACCCCGCACGGTTCCGCGTGGTCATGTGCGGGCGTCGGTGGGGTAAGTCCGCCTGTGGCATCCGAGAAATCTGCGATGTGGCGCTGGCAGGGAACCCCGCTGGCTGGTTTGCCCCCAGCTACAAGCTCGCGTTAGAGGCGTGGCGGGAAATCGTGGACCGGCTGGCCCCCGTCACGGCTCGTGTTTCCGAGCAAGACAAGCGGCTAGAGCTCGTCACGGGCGGCATTATCGAGGTCTGGACGCTCGACACGCCCGATCCGGCCCGTGGGCGTAAATATTCGCTGGTGGTGATCGACGAGGCGGGGATTGTGCGCGATTTGCTGGAGGTCTGGCAAGCCGCAATCCGTCCGACGCTCGTAGACTTGAAGGGTCGGGCCTTGATTTTGGGGACACCAAAGGGCCGTCGCCACGGATTTGTGGTCCTATTCAACCGAGGACTGGGCGAAGATGCGGATTGGCAGAGCTTTCGCGCTCCGACACTGGAAAATCCATACATCCCAGCGGAAGAAGTGGAACTGGCGCGTAAGGAACTTCCCCCAGAGATCTTCGCGCAGGAGTTCGAGGGCGTTCCGACAGATGATGGCGCGAACCCCTTCGGCTTGGACGCCATCCGACGCAGCATTGCCCCCGACGATGGACAGCCCAAGGCCGAACCCGTCGTCTACGGCGTGGACTTGGCGCGTTCGTTGGACTTCACCGTCGTCGTTGGCCTCGACGCCTTCCGCCGAGTCGTCACACTAGAGCGGTGGCAAGCGCCGTGGGCGACGACTAAGGACAAGATCCGCCAGATGGTCGGCCAAACCCCGATTGTGGCGGATGCCACGGGCGTCGGCGATGCGATTGTGGCGGATTTGCAGCAGATGGGGGTGAATGTCAGCCCCCATGTGTTCACCCAGCCGTCCAAACTGCGTTTGATGCAGCGATTGGTCGCCGCGTTTCAGAGCGATGAGCTAAAACTGCCCGATGGCTGGCTGATTGCCGAGCTAGAAGCGTTTGAGTTCACCTATACCGCCTCGGGCGTCCGCTATGAAGCGCCCTCTGGCTTCCACGACGACGGCGTGATGGCGTTAGGGCTGGCATTGCACGGGTGGGACCGTGTGCAAGGCGTTCCGCCAGCAGAGTTTACGCCATTCCCATTGCGCGAACGGGGACGGGACGGTAACGTGGAGGATGGCGAGTCAGGACCGCCACGGTCTTTGACGGCGGTGGGCAATTTTACGTCACAACTCCCGTCTGACGGGTGGTAAGAGGAATTCAGATGCCGAAACGTGGAATGGAAGCGGTCGCCAACAAGCAACAGGACATGAAGAACAAGCTCGCCGCCAAACTCAAGCGGAAGCCCGTCATGCAGCGCAAGGGCAAAGGCCCCGGCGTAGCGGTGATGATTGCCATTGGGAAGCCGAAGGGCATGGGTGGCCCGATGGGCGGTCCGATGGGCAAGGGCGAAGACGAGCAGGACGAGAAGATGTCCAAAGCGGACAAGATTGCCGCGCTCGAAGAAAAGATCGGCTATCTCAAGGCGGAACTCGCGCTGCTCAAGGACGAGTCCGACGAGATGGACGACGAAGACATGAACGAGTCGGAAGACGACTCGGAAGACGAAGAAGACGAAGACGAGTACGAGTAATGCCGAAGTCTCCAGCGTGGCAACGAGCTGAGGGGAAGAACCCCGAGGGTGGCCTGAACGCCAAAGGCCGCGCCTCGCTTCGCGCTGAGGGCCGAGACATTAAGCCGCCCGTCAAGAAGGAAGCGGCAGCACAGTCGCCCACCAAGGCCAAGCGTCGGGTGGCGTTCTGTCGGCGCAGTGCTGGTCAGATGAAAATGTGGCCGGAAGCAGCAAAAAACCCAGACAGCCGTTTGAGAAAAGCGAGGCGTCAATGGGACTGCTAACATGCACTCGGTGCAAAACGGAAAAACCAGCTACGGTTGAGTTTTTCCCGTTGCACAACAAAAAGAAAAGCGGATTTGATTCGTGGTGCCGAAAGTGCCGCAGTGATTACAAGGGACGCAATATGTTTCCCAAAGGCATTACTGACAAGGTTCGGGCAAAAGAAGCTCGTATGCTTGACGAGTGCATAATTTGTGGAGAACCAAAGGGGAAATCATTTGCGGTAGATCATGACCATAAAACCGGCCACGTTCGCGGTGGTCTTTGTATGAGATGTAACATGGGGCTTGGGCAGTTTCGAGACAATCCAGAACTGCTTAGGTTTGCAGCGTTATATCTTGAAGGATCATGCGCTTGTGGTGATTGCGATGTGTACTGGGGAGGAAACATTGCTCCAGAGGACATTTCGTAATGAAGGGCATGAAGGAGAAGCTGACCAGCGCGAAGACGGCGAACGATCCGAACTCGCGGATCAACAAGTCGCTTCGGGCATGGGACTGTAACTGACCACGAAGACTGAGGAGGTAGGCGATGTCCGTTGGCAACCAGATGCGCAACAGTGTGACGGTGGCAGCACAGAACGATGCCGCGACACTGGTAGGCTTCCCGTCGAGCGGGAACGTGTCGGTGCAGATCGCTGGCTCGTTGAGCGCGACGATCACCTTTGAGGCGACCTGCGACAACACGAACTGGGTGGCGCTGCATATGCAGCCGGTCGGGTCGGCTCCGGCGGCGACGACTGCCGTAACCACGGCGACGGCAGCAGGGATTTGGAACGCCAGCACCCAGGCGTACTCCGGCGTCCGAGCGCGGTGCAGTGCTTATACGTCCGGCTCGCCCGTCATCACGCTCAAGTATAATGGCGTCTGATATGTCCCTCCTCGCACACGGAATATGGGCAGCGGTCGTTCTCGCGTCGGTATCCCGTGTGTGCAAGGTGGCCTTGGCGTTTGCGCCACATCGCGCAACGGCAACGGCGACAGCGTATGATGAGATTGACGTACCAGAAGACCTCGTGGCCTACGCGATGCAAGAGCGCGAAGCATGGGCGCAGGAAGAAGTCCTCCGCGCTGTGCGTGAGCGGTTTGAGGAGTTGCGTGACTGGAACAAGGTCCGCAGCGCCGTAGGCATTGGACGCATTGACGGGTAAGACACATGACGCTGCCGCTGACGCCAGAGTTAGAAGAAGGGATGAACCTTGAGCAGATGATGGTCGATCTGCTAAGTGCGGAAACGCCGCGTGATCCGAACGCGGAAGTCGCACCGAACGCGCCAGAGGATACGGGCGCAACGCCGGACGAAGATCTCTCCGCGCTCCAGAAGGCGATGTACGGCGCGGACTTCCCCCTTGCCACGCCAGACATGGCGGAGTCGATGCAAGCGTGGGCGTCCTGGTGCCACGGCCTATGGGTGAGCCGCCGCGAGTCGGTGCAGATGCACTTGCACCTCGTTGAGCGCAACCGCTTGTTCCGCGCTGGGCAGCAGTGGATCTCGGCCTCGGGCCTTGGGCCGTGGCGTGAACCGGCCCGTCCGCGTGACGCTGCCCGTGTCGTGTACAACATGATCGACAAGGCGCTGGACCAGCGGCTCCAGATCATGATGGATCAGAAGCCGGGCTTCGCGGTCACGCCCTCGACGCAAGACCCTGACGACAAGCGCAAAGCCACCGCGCAGCAGCTCGCGCTGGAGTACCAGTACGAGCAACAGCAGATGCAGCGCATCGGACGCGAAGCCGCGTTCTGGGCGCAGACGGACGGCCTGAGCTTCTGGCATATGTTCTGGGATCCCGACCGTGGCCCGTGGGATGAGCGCCTTGGCGAGCGGCCCGGTCAGCGCAAGCCGCTGGGCGACATCGGCTGTCAAACGTTGCGCGTGGAGCAGGTGCGGGTCAGCCCGAACGCGACCGCTACGCAAGCGCCGTATTGGGTCATCATCCGCGAAGTGATCTCGCGGTCAGAAGCCAGTTTCCGGTATGGCGTGACGGGCTTGGATGCGTCGGACACGATGCAGTCCCCCGGCAATGCGCCGACCTATTCGGGTGCTGAGGGTATCGGGTCGTGGGTGTTGACGCAAACGACCATAGGCGAAGGCCAACGATTACGGAACGAGGATGTGACCGAGCGCCTCACCGTTTACGTTGCGCCCCATCCCGATGCCCTCCCCGAAGGGTTGCAGATGGTGGTGGTGGGCAACAACGTGGTCTTTGGTCCGTCCCCGTTGCTCTGGGGCGTGATCCCTGTTGTGGCGGTGCGTGATGGGTCCAGTGATCCGTCGTACTATCCGCGCCCCATCATGGAGCAGTGGCTTGACCATCAGATGCGCGTCAATGCGCTGCTGTCCAAGTGGGTTGAGAACATTCGCGTGAACGCGGGTGGGCGGTTCCTCACGCGCCCGAACGCGATCTCCACGGAAACCTTCATGGGTGGCGTGACCTCCATGATCGAAGTCCGTGGCGCAGGACCGATGAGTGATACCATCCAGCCGGTGCAGGGTTTCAGCGTCGGGAACGACGTGAAGGAAGCCTTGGCGCTGGAGAAGACGGCGTTTGAGGATGCGTCCGGCTGGAACGCGGTCAGCCGTGGGCAGGTCACTGGCGAATCGGGTCGAGCGATCATCGCCAGCCGTGAGCAGTTGGAGCGCGTCTTCTCGCCGCCCATCACGGCCCTGTCGTATGCCTACACCGACTGGTGCAAGGTCACGATGGCTGCGATGGCGTGGGGCTATTCTCTACCCCGGTCACTGGGCGCGATTGGGAAGAATCGCCCCGACTTGGCCCGTGCGGTCAGCGCCAGTGACTTCGATGGACAGTCGGATGTGCGCGTCGAACCGGCGACACTGATGCCGATGCCGATGGCGTTCCGCCTCTACCTGCTAGACAACTGGCTCCAGACGGGCGTGATCGACCTCAAGGAATACCGTCGTCGCCAGATGTTTGCGATGGCGAAGGACATCGGGACGCCCGACGAAGATCAAGAGGCGCGAGCCAAGCGTGTCGCTGATGCGATCCGCTCTGGCGAACTCGTGCCCGATATGCGCTGGCAGGACAACGAAGCGATCCACCAAGATGTGTTGGAGCGCGAGATCCTGCTGCAAGACGACTTGTCGCCGGAGATCATCCAAGCCGCGCAAGAGCGGTGGATGGCCTTGGCGAATCAAGCCACGCAGAAACAGGGAGGGATGCCACCGCAGGGCGGCGCACCCGCCCCTGCTCCTGCCGGTGTGGGGCCAGCCGCAAGTGTGCCCGCCATTTCCCCCGGACAGATGCCGCTGGCGTCTGGGAACCCCCCAATCGGTGTTGTTGGGATGCTCCAGCAGCAGTTGACGGGAACCCCAGAAGCGGAACAGGCCGCGCAAGCTGCCGATGCCCTGTCGGGTCAACCCTAAGAGGATCTTGTGGATATTTCCGAAGCGATTGCCAGTGCGGTAGACTCTGCGCTGCCTCCCACCACTCCCGACGTAGACGACACGGAAGCCCTCGTGACGGACACGCCGGAAGTGGAGGCGGCACCAGACATCGACCCCACGACCGACGCAGACGAAGCGGTAACGTCTTCCGACGACGAGACAGCAAACGAAGCAGCCGTCGAACTCCCAGAAGGGTATGTCGCGGTCCCCGTGGTGAAGGATGCGCTGGCGACCGAGTTCACCCTCAAGGACGCGGAAGGCGAAGTCGAAATCCCCGATCTGGTCGTAGAGTACAAGGCCAACGGAAAGGTGCGGCAGGACCGGCTTGACCAAGTGGTGAAGCTCGCACAGTGGGGCGTGTACAACGCCGAGCGCGAACAGCAGATCAAGCAGGTGGAACAGCAAGCGCAACTCACGCAGCAGGAGTTGGAGCAGTACGCGACCGTGTTGCAGGAGCGCGAAGCGCAGATCGAACGACTGCTCACGGACGAAGACTTCTTGTATGCCGTGCGTGAAGCGTATGAAGTAGAGAACTCGCCGGAGAAACGTGCCGAGCGAGCGATGCGGGAAACAGAAAACTTGCGCGTTCAGTACCAGATGGCCGATATTGAACGCAGTGGGGCGCAGTTCTACGAGAGCGAAGTGTCGCCAGCCATCGACATGATTGTGACTGCACTGCCGACAATCGCTCCAGACGAACTGTTAGAACGGTTTACTTACGCGATGCAAGCGCACGTCGAGGTGGCTCCCAATGGGCAGCCATACATTCCGGCGTCACGTTACGATGCGGTGCGGAAGTACATCGTGGATGACTTGGCATCATGGGCGCAATTCCAGCATAGCCGTCGTGCCCAGCCCGTTGCGCCTTCGCCCGTACAAGCGAAGGAGAGCAAGGAACTGGAGCGAGCGCGTGTGGACGCACAGAAGGCCAAGCGGGTGGTCGGTCAGGCCACCAAGCCTATTGGACGCTCTGGCGGAACATCGACAGAGAAGCCACGGGCATCACGAATTGCTTCGGTTGACGATGCGGTGTCCAGTGCGCTGGACGAAGTGTTGTCATCCATCCGGTAACTCACTCTCGTAACAGGTACTAACTTATGCCGAATCCTACGGTTATTACGGATGCGGAACTTACTGGCCTCCTGAAGAACGTCTACAGCCAGTTCCGCGAGAAGGTGCAGAACCTCGTGACCCCGCTGCTCGCGCAGCTTGAGAAGGGTCGCGCTGGCGGTCCCCGCAACATGCGCTGGGGCGGTAACAACGTGTTCTTTGACGTCGTGGTTGGCCGTCCGGCTGGCGCGACGTTCTCGTCCGCTGGCTACTTCCCGCCCGACACCACGGCGCAGGAAGTGCAGGGTAACGTTGGTGTCGTCCGCGCCTACACGACCCGTCAGATCGACGGGCTGGCGTTCGTCGGCACCCAGAGCAAGGACGCGGCCTTCACGACCATCGCCAAGAAGACGATGGAAGAAATCAAGGACGCCTCCTCGCTGCTCATGCAGCAGGCCTTGCACAACAAGCAGGACGGTATCGTGGCGCTCATTGGCTCCGTGACTAGCACCACGGAAATCGTCGTGTCCTCGCCCTATGGCGTGGCGTCGGCGGGTCAGGGGTCGCTCCTCCTCTCGGTGGGCGACTACATCGCGGTGCTGGACACCTCCTCGTCCAACGCCGTGCTGGGTCGTTCGGCGATCACCGCCATCAGCAACAGCGGCGACAACGCCACGCTGACGCTGGGCACGGCCATCTCCAGCATGGCTGCGACGGACAAGATCGTGAAGGCGACGGCGAGCGACACCTCGTTCAACGCCGCCATGAACGGTCTGATCAACATCACGAACCGTGGCGGGGCGTATGCTTCGCTGCACAATGTGTCGGCCAGCACCTACAGCATTTGGGATGCGACCCGACTGGTGGCGGGGACCGATACGCCGGACGCGAACACCCCGACCGAATCGGACATCTGGGATCTCATTCAGAAGATCTCGGGTCGTTCCGGTAAGGACGCGATGACCCGTCCGAAGGACTTCCTCCTCATGACGACCCCGGGCCTTGCCAAGAAGCTCATGGAGAGCATGGTCGGCCAGCGTCGGTTCACGGCGAGCGAGTTCAGCACGACGATCAAGGGCGGCTACAAGGCCATTGAAGTCTGCGGTATCCCGTGCGTGACGGACTACTACGTTCCGGCTGGCACCATCTATCTCCTCCACCTCCCGTCGCTGGCGTGGGTGGACGCGAAGGATTGGGGCTTCGTCGAGTTCGAGGGTGCGGGTCCGTGGCGCTGGATTCAGGGCCGCGATGCGTTCGAGACGACCTACGGCTGGTACGGCAACCTTGCCTGCCTTGCCCGTAACGCTCACGGCAGCATCACGGGCTACACCGACACGGCGCGTTACAGCCATGTCTAAGTAATGGATCGGGGGGCGGCTCACTCTGGGTCGCTCCCCATCCATGCCCTTGATCCCATCGGAGACTTACATGAGCGTAGGCAATATCTTTGCGCCGTTGCCGGGTCGGTTTGGGGTGTTCCCCAACCTGCTGGCTGGTCGCTGCGATGCGGCCATTGGCAACAACACCACGACCACCTACAGCTTTGGTGGTCATCCTGCGGTATGCCTCATCAACCGCGCCGTCGTGTCTGCTGGCACGGTTCCGGCTTCGACGAGCGGGACGATTCTTGGCGTGTTGCAGAAGTACGATGCGTCGGCTGACGCAGCGGTGGCGCTGACGGGCAACGTCGATCTGGAGGCGCTGGTCGCGCACGAAGGAACGGCGGTGACGCTGCTCACCACGCTGACGGACGCGCAGAAGACGCTGGACGTTGGCGATACGGTGCGCTTTGTCGTGACGACGAACAACACCGTGACGACGGCGGCAGTGGATTTGCAGGTCAACGTCGAGCTGCTGGTGCAGGGCTAGTGACATCTCCGGTCGTTCTCTTGAACGCCCTTGGCTCTCCTGAGCCGTCGCCCACGATTGAGCGGCGGCTTCGGGAGATCCATTCGGGCCTCCATCTCCGATTCGTCCAAGGCGCATGGGGTGTGTGCCTGACATGGACGGACGACGATACGCGGCGGCAGTGGATTCAGAACGAGTCCTACAGTCCCGCCCAAGCGTATGACATCATTGGCTACCTGCCGATGGACTGTCCCCCCGACTCTGCGCCGGGGTATTTGTCCAAGATGTTCCGCGAGTTCCCTCGCACCGATGTAAACCGGATGCTTGATGCGCTCGACGCCTTCAACGCGCAGCCAGCACAGGCGGCGGTGGAAGCGGCGATTGCCGAAGTGTTGGATGGCGCAGACCCGTCTGGCACCGCCAAGCGCGGTCGTGGTCGCCCCCGCAAGAACTCCTAAGAGACTGTCATGCCATCAGTTACCCTCCAGCAACTTGTCACGGACACACGCGAGTACATGGACGCGGTGGGATCTACGCGCTGGTCGGATAACACGATCAAGACGGTACTCAACAACGTGTTTGACAACGAGTGGTCGAACATCCTGAACGCTGCGCCGTACTACACCTTCGGGTTGCGGCAGGTGACGACGGATGTGAACGGCCAGTTTACGTTTGCCTCCCTCAACGCAGGGTCGGGCGACACGCAGCAGAACTTCTATCGCGTCATGTCGGTCAGCGACGGCAACGTGCTGTACGACCAGACGCGATTCCAAGATGTGCCGCTGGCGACGACGACGAACTATCTGCCGACCTACCCGCGCCTGTACTACATCATCGGGCAGGGGGTCCAGATCCTTCCTGTCGCCTCTGGCACGGGGCTGTACGTCGGGGTGAACTACAAGCCGACCGCGCTGCTGGATCTTGCCAGCGATACGTCGGTCGTGGATTACCCCGACAACTGCCACCTCATTCTTGTCTGGAACGCGGCGGCGCAGTTGCTCCTCAAGGGCGGCACGGAAGCGGCAGCGGCAGCGAACCTCAAGGCGCTGGCCGATGACGACCGCAAGACGCTGCTGGACGACATTCGCCGCTACACGATCAACCCGACGCGCATGGCCTACCCCGACCAGAAGTATGACTGGAGCGGCGGCTAATGGCGGCGGGGCGCGAGAAGGTCGTTGACCAGCAACCCAAGTTTGACGGGGGGTTGAACAATGTGTCCGATGACGCCGCGCTGCTCCCGAACCAGTTGCGTCGGGCTGACAATGCGCGGCTGACGGACTACGGGGCGATCACGAAGCGCGGGGGCACCAAGCGGACCTCGACGAGTCCCCTTGCCAGTGCCGCCGTGCTGAACGGCTACACATGGCGCAAGGACGGCGGGACGCAGCAGTTGATGGCGGTCTGCAACGGGACGCTCTACACCTCCACGTTCAGCGCCACCTACCCGTGGACATGGGTTGCGCAGTCTGGAAGCCTGTCCACGACGGTCCCGCCCTCGTTTGCCCAGTTCCAGAATGGCAGCGCCGATGTGGTCTATATCGCAGACGGCGGGACGCTCAACGTCTGGACGGGCAGTGCGCTCAACACCAACCTCGCTGGCACGATTGCGGTGGAAACCATCGTCGTGCATAACGAGCGGCTATGGGGGTGCGGCAACAGCACCTTCCCCGATTCGATCTTCTACTCGGCGCTGAACAACGGTGATACGTTGGGCGTGGGCGCGTCAGGCGGTGGGCAGATCATTGTCCGCACGTTCTCCGACGAAACCGTGGTCGGCCTCGCGTCAATCAATACCTCGCTCTTGATCTTCCACCGGCGCGGTATCTCGCGCTTGACGGGCTACGGGCAGGACGACATCAACGTGGCCCCGCAAGGCTTGACGGCAGATGTCGGAACCATCGCGCCCAAGTCCATCGTCAGCATCGGCAACCTTGGCTTCTTCATCTCGGAGCGCGGGTTGTTCCGCTGCAACGAGGCGGAGGTGGCTCCGGTCGGCACGGTCGATACGCCAGACCCGACGCTGGCAATTATCCGCAGCCTGTCGGCCAGCGACTTTGCCAACATCCGCGCCACGTTCAATCGGGCCACCCGCGAGCTGCTGATTAGCTTCCCGAACTACGGCGTGTTCGCGTACCACACGATCCTGCAAGCGTGGACCGGCCCGTGGGATACGGGCTATGTCTCGCCCTCCACGACCGCCCTGTTCGACTCGGTGGACTCCAACGGCCTCCCCGCCACCCTCAAGGGCGATGCGGACGGGTATGTGACGGTCTGCGATGCCAGCGGGGTGTTCGTGGACAACCAGTTGGCGGACGGGACGGGCGGCACCACCTACACGCTGACGGCGCAGATGCACCGCCTCTACTGCGGCGATGATGCGCTCGCCAAGTCGCTGCGCTGGGGCTACCTCACCGCCCAGCTCAAGGGGTCGCTGTCCACCAGCGTCACATGGAGTACGGAAACGGACGCGGGAGCCTACACCCTGCCGACCGACTTTTCGAGCGCCGGTATCTGGGGCGCAGGAACGTGGGGGTCAGGAACGTGGGGCGGGGCCAGCAGCCGCAACTATCGTATTCCTATGGGCGGAACGGGCTATTATGTCGATATGTACATCATCGACTCGGGCACCGCTGCGCCGATCTTTAGTCGGTTCCAGTTGGAAACCTTTGCGCTGGGGAGGCGCTAATGGGACAAACGGTTGGGCAACACGGCGTTGCCGCCTTTACCAACCCATCGAACGGCGACCCGCTCAACGCCACGGTGGTCAAGGCCAACGACAATACAGTACGCAGCGCCTACGTCGATCACGACAACGACGGCGGCATCCACCTCCAGTCCTCCACGCTGGCTACTCGCCCCGTGGCAGGGTCGGCGGGGCGCAAGTGGCTCACGACCGATACGGGGTCGGTCAAGCTCTGGTTTGACACCGGCTCGGCGTGGGAGGAGATCAGCTATCTCAATAGCTCGTCAAACCTGAACGCCAGCAACCTGAGCAGCGGGACGGTGCCCGACGCACGGTTCCCCTCGGTCCTGCCAGCGGTCAGTGGTGCGAACCTGACCAACATCCCCGCTGGGGCGGCAGGGACGCTGACGGGGACCACGCTGGCCTCCAATGTCGTCACCTCCTCGCTGACCACCGTGGGGACGCTGACGGGCCTCACGCTGGGCGGCACGGCGAACTTGCAGGACAACACCTTGCAGCGCCCGACCCTCCGAGACTACGGGGAAACCCGCACCGCGCCGACCATCTCCACCGGCACCTTGACGTTGAACTTGGAGAACGGCAATGTCTTTGAGGTGTCGCTGAACGCCAACGTGACCACGCTGACGATTAGCAATCCTCCGGCCAGCGGGACGGCAGGATCGTTCACGCTCAAGCTGCAAGCGGACGGCACGGCCCGGACGATCACATGGGGCGCGGCAGTCAAGTGGCCCGGTGGGACGGCCCCGACGCTGACATCCACCAACAACAAGGTGGATGTGCTGGTGTTCGTGACGATGGACGCAGGGACGACATGGTACGGCTTCGTTGCTGGACAAAACTTGTAACCACTGAGAGATGACCTATGGCTTCGTTTAACAAGTTCAACGCCTTCGTCGAAGCGGTCGCGGAAAAGAAGCACAACCTCGGCTCCGACACGCTCAAGATCATGTTGACCAACACCGCGCCGTCGTCGGCCAATAGCGTGAAGGCGGACATCACGGAGATCTCGGCGGGCAACGGCTACACCGCTGGTGGCGCGACCGTCACCATCACCTCGTCGGCGCAGTCGAGCGGCTTGTACAAGCTGGTCGGCAACGATGTGGTGTTCACGGCCACGGGTGCGGTGGGTCCGCTTCGTTACGCCGTTTTCTACAACAGCACGGCAACCAACCAGGACCTTATTGGCTGGTGGGATTACGGGTCGAGCGTGACGCTGGCTTCGGGCGATACCTTCACGGTGGACTTTGACGCCACGAACGGCATCCTCCAGTTGTCCTAAGTTCTCTCTCTGACAGGACCGCCTTATGCCAGCATTAGCAGATCGCGTCAAAGAAAGTACGACAACCACTGGCACCGGAACGCTGACGCTTGACGGCGCAGCCACAGGCTTCCAGTCGTTCACGACCGCGTTCGGCAATGGCGTATCGGTCTATTACGTCATTGCTGGCGGGAGTGAGTGGGAGGTCGGGATCGGCACGACCGGCGCAGGGACGCTTTCACGGGACACCGTGTTGCAGTCCTCCAACGCAGACGCCAAGGTGGTGTTCTCGGCGGGGACTAAGGATGTCTTCTGTTCCTATGTCGCGGATCGTGCCGTCACGACGGTCGATGCCGTCACGCTGACGAACAAGACGATCAGCGGGGCCAGCAACACGCTGTCCAACATTGGCAACGCTGCGCTGACCAATAGCAGCGTGACGGTCAACGGCACCGCGATTGCCCTTGGCGCAAGCGGGACGGTGGCAGCGGCGGCTGGCACACTAACGGGCGCAACGCTTGCCAGTGGTGTTACGGCGTCCTCGCTGACCAGCGTGGGCACCCTTACGGCGCTGACGTTGGGCGGTACGGTGTCGATGGCGGATAACGTCATCAGCCGTCCGCGCTTTACGGACTACGCCGAGACGTACACCACGCCAGCGATTAGCAGCAACACGCTGACGCTGAACTTGGAAAACGGCAACGTGTTCCGTGTGACGCGCAATGCGAACATCTCGACGCTGACGATTAGCAATC
>Ga0315903_10000943_pt1 | contig 44026 bp, 81 predicted proteins | sample LakEriMetagenome_7_FD_203524 | JGI IMG/M metagenome (GOLD analysis project Ga0315903, IMG submission 203524) | Freshwater fungal communities from buoy surface, Lake Erie, Ohio, United States - Buoy 2 MA119 | ecosystem: Environmental > Aquatic > Freshwater > Lake | place: USA: Lake Erie, Ohio... | reverse complement strand
GTCTCCATCCACGGCACTGACACGGTGTATGCGTTGAGCAGCAGCAGAGTCCCATAAATTGTTGTTATTCGGGTTGGTGAGATTAACTACGGTGATATAATTTGGCAGAGATTCGTCCACCGCACAATTATAGCCGCAAAAGTCAATTCCTGTTTTTGTTTGGGTAGGTGTGCAAGCCCACGCAGTATCTTTCCGGCCTTTGACTACTTGAAAAAGTGAGATCATTGATGGTAAATTTTTTAGTTCATTGATAATTTTGAGGTCTCTTCTGTGTCATCCACTTGTGTATTTTCTCATTTTACTCCATTGGTTGAATACCATATCCCATAATACAGGATATACTTCATGTGCCGATTTTGCGATTTCCTGTTCGCTGAATTGTTTATTATGTTTTGACATCTCAGTGTGAACTTTTTCCGCCATTGTGTCTATATCTCTTTCCGGAAAGTCTTCCATTTCGGCTGTGGTGAACTTTTTGATAAGGTATGATTTCACCTTTTGCCTATCAGTTTTCTCCGATGATATTGCGTCCATTGCTTCCTTTATTTCCTGTGGCCACGATATCTCTGCGGTGCTTGAAAGCAACGAATACACTGAGTCTCCTGATACGCATACCACGTGTTTTTCGCGTTCCGTTTCGATGGTTAGAATATCTCCGTGCCGTGCAGCAACTCTATGTTTACCTTTCATGGTTGGTTCATCCGGCCTTTCTTCCATATTTGGATTTGTCAAGTTAGTGATATTACACTTGCTTGGAAACTTGTTCGTCCTTGATTCATATCCGTAGAAGTTGAAGATTTTTTCTCTTGGTTCTTCTGTGGAATAATCGTGTCTGTCATAGGAACATGGAGTATAAGAACTCGCACATCCTTCGTGAACAGATAGGAATTTCGGGCGATAGTCAATGCCGTTTGGAAAGTTCATAATGTTTTGATGATTTGGTTGACAGTTAATACTCAACGTGTATCAATTCTACAATGACAACAGTTTGTCCTGCGAACGAATCATTGTTTCGGAGCATTTCTTTTATTTCCTCCTTGTCGTTGAATAGTCTGGCCTCATTAATAGACGGTGTCCATTTGTATTCTTCACGATAGCCGTAGAAATATTCTTCTGAGGTTGTGCGTTTTATTGCATATAGTTCTTCCATATTGAAGCGGTTTCTAAATAGAATTCGACTGAAAGGAATTTGTGTGAAAGAGAATTGATTTCTTCCATGGTTGGGTTTAAGTCAATTTTGGTAACGATGTTATCCTGTACACTGTCCCAGTAGTTGCAGGAACCCAATTCCAGATGGACTATAATGTAAGGCATCTCGGTTTCGGTGTCGAGAGTCGGACTCTTTGCAAAGAGCATCTTGTCAACTCGCTCATCGGATTTCGACCAATCGTTTTCAAAAGCATTTTTGCCAATAGGTACAAAAGTACCCACGATATTCCAACCGCCTACATTGTACTCTAAAAAGTCGCGGAGAAAATGATCCAATCTATTTAGTTTTTGTCCGATGAAGTTTCTCTCAGTATCAAGTGTGACTGTCATGTCGTAAAGGTTTAGTTGATTTGACAAAAGGAAAGGTTTAATGTTCCGGTTCATAAGCCCATACTGATTTGATCATCTCGGCCAAGGCAACCTCCGCTTCATCCAGCGTTTTGTACTTTGACAGAGATTCTCTATAATCATAATCGGCTGGGGTGTCCCAAGTTTGCGGAGATGTCTCGGTGTAGCAGATACCAAAGACTTGCTCACCGCTAAGTTGATCCACGTAACAGAAGATGAAAAATTCGGTGTCGTCCTCAACCGAGTCAAGTACCACTACTCCGGAAATCTTGCTGTTAACATTGACTCCGTACAGAATGGTCTGATCATCTTGCATGAACGGGAAGTGCTTGACCAGTACAATCCCAACGGTCAGGTTTGAATAATTTGCTGTGTTCATCTCTTAAAGTTTTTTTTCGTTTGAATGACAAGGCAAAGATAATAACTTTTAAATCAAATCACCAAATTTTTTTTAAAGTTTTTTTTCAGCAGTTCGATGGTCTCTTTCAAGGAAGCATTCTTCATCTGTCGAAGTTGTGTCATATAAAATTCCCCGCCAGCAAAATCAACAAGTTCCACAATCTTCTTGATAAGTTCTTCTTTTTCCAGATCGTAATCCGTAATTGCAAAATTTACCACTTGAAGATATGCAAACGGTAAATCTTCGTACTTGATGGTAGCATTGATTAACGGCAAAAGACTTCCAATGACTTCTCCTTGTATCCCGTCCTCGGTAAAACAACGCGGTTCTATATAAATGGTTTCGTCCAGATATATATTGAGTCCATCTGTTTGCCTCAATTCGGAAACGGACAATACCATATATTTCTTTTGCTGAATATTGCGCCGGATTTTTTCAACTAACTCTGCGTAGTGATTTCCGAGTATGAATGCCATTCGGCCGTGTTCTTCGTTTGTCATGGTTTTTAATTTTTATGTTAGACACAACTTAGAAGTTCCGATAAACTTCTTTACCGTGTTCGACTAATTTGTCATCCCAAGGTCTCCATGGCGATTTAGCCATGTACGTTTCAAGCACCTTACATTTATAAGTTGCTTTATCGCATTTAGATTTTGCCGAGTCAAATGTTTTTGCTGTCTCTGACATGAAATCACCGTGTTCGTTGTGTAATGTAAATTTTGCCATGATAATGACTTCTTTGAATGATGTGATGCCACAAATGTACACCAATGTTTTTTAATTTGCAACTGCAAAATTACAAAACATCCATATAATGTGGATGACATCCACATTCAAGACACGAATTATTTTAGCAATAGATTACTTAGTTTTCTTTTAAATCAGCAGTAATGTCGTACTTTCTTATTACCCTTCCATCTCTACTGACAAGTCTTATTTCTATACTATCTGCTTCTTTTAGGTAAGTTTTAACTTGCTTAGACAAACGTATTAAATTTGCTTTATGGTTTTCTACCGCTTTGTTAGTATTGTCGCCACTTCTAAGAATTGTCGTCCCATCAGTCCCAAGCATTTGTTTCCCATCTACATAAGTCTCTAAGTATGCAGAGATAACAGATTCTTCTTTCATAATTTCTTCAACCATAGGACGAATAAGGTTAATAAGTTTCATTTCTAACATCCGCTTTCTGTTTATTGACATATTAAGTTTCCTTTTTAGTATAAATATCCATCAGCACCAATATTCATCCACAGCCATACACATTTCCCTTTCAAATTGGTCACTGTTAAAGCCCCTGCGATTGATTTTCCAGCAAAATTTATTCAAGTAGTTCTGTAAGTATTCCTTTGCTACTGAATGGTGAACTCCTGCTGTCATTTTCTTTGCATTACTGATTACTGTTTGAACCCACGGCAGTTTATCCATTGCTTGTTTTGGAGGTACTACCATTTGATTAATCTTAGTAATAACTTTTCCTAAGCCTTTGTACCCTTTCCAATCATCTGAAATCGCAACCGCGCCAAAATTTAGGGCTTTGTCCGCTTCATAATGCTGAAATTATTTTTTAATGATGGGGCAAATAGGGGGCAGAAAAGGGAAAAAGGGAAGGTTGGATTTTGGGAGAAAAAAATGGGTCGCGATATGAGAGAGGGTAATACTCCCCCCGTGGCAGGTGAGAAAGCCGTTTAGGACGGTAAATTAGGGGGGGTATGACCCCCCTCCAACCCCTCCGGAGACCCCCCTGTTTTTTAACAGGTTTTTAACTTTTCGTTACGATTCGTTAACTATCCCATCCACCCATACGGTTTGAGTTGTTTTTCCAGTTCCGCCATAAATTTCTTCTGGACTCCGGAGATGTTCAGAGTGAAGCGACCTGATTCCAGAGCAGCCCATCCACCAACTGATCCGCCATCGGTTCCCCACATGGAACTGTCTGACTTCCGGACTGGTATTTTCCGGAGAATGTGTGGAGCCGCTCCGTCAATCTCTGTAAACGCACGAGAATCGCCCACAGGGAAGTTTTTAGAGATGGTGACTATTGTATTGCGGAAACTCACATGGAAGCCGCCAGTGGCTGTTTCTGTGAGAAATTCGGCAACTTGCTGGACTGATGATTTCTTTTCCATAGGAAGGGAAGGTTTAGCGTTTTTTCAGTGATGCAATTTCAGCCTCGGTTGGGTTGGTGTTGATTGCAGTAACAATGTAATCGCCAATCCGCGAATCAATATCGTCGAACTTAGTGTCTATAATGACCTGTTGTTCGTGAGCCTCGTACAGAAATTTACATCTGTTGCCCGGCAGGATACTGTATCCGGTAAAATGGAGGCCGTCTTGAATCAGGGTAATATCCAAAGTGCCAAATGGCTGGTTTATCCACTGTTCGAATTGCTGAATCATAACTTTAAGTTTTTTTCGTTTAATTGACAGGACAAAGATACAGGCATTTAAGTATTTGTCAAGGGTTATGGTTGTTAATTATTAGTTAATACATTGAACCTCGCCATCCCAAAACAAAACTTTATATTGACTTTTTCGATTCCGGCAGAATCGTTTTTTCGTTTCCCCTATGTGTTTGGAAGAATGTCGCCAATTATTATTTTGGGAAGAGGGGAAGGTTCAATATAAATAAAAAAACCTTCCACATTTTGCAACGGGAAGGTTCACTATTTCAATAGAAATTTTATTATTAAAAACGCCAGTGGTGCCAATAGTCTTTCTTCCCGAAGAATATATCTATCTTCGTAAAAGAGTCTATTTCTTGTCCGGTAAAAACTGAAATCTCCTTCTCAACTTTGAACCATCCATTGTCCATAAACGTAACGGTCACAAATTTCCCAGAGGGTTTGAGTATCCAGCATTGGTGCCCTTCTTCTTCGGGATCAAACATATTATCAACGTCGGGAACCGCGGTCAATTCTTCCAGCACCACTGTGCGTTCATCATCAGATACGCTAACAACTTCAAAACAATCACGGGCAAATCCGCGAATTTGAGTCGCTCCTTCGCCGACCGTGGGTTTAATATGTTTGTTGCCAGACAGTAACTGCTGGTTATAACTTGGCGGCCAAATGTTTTTGATATTCATGTTGTTGTTTGTTTCGTTTTTCATAGTACAAATATACAGTACTTTGTCACTAACTTTCAAATAAAACTTGTTAATGAAATATTAAACTTTAAAATAAAAAAACCTTCCACATTTTGCAACGGGAAGGTTCACTAAACAATCTTATAACACATTCTTTTACAGCGTCCAGTCGTAGTAGTAGTCTTTCACTCCAAAGATAATGCTCACCTTGGAGTAAGCCTTCTTGGCACGAGTGATTCCTTCAACTACCCTGCTCGGCATAGACCTGTCTCCGTAAATCTTGTCGGACAGCTCCGGTTCATTCCTGTGCAAGTATTGTCCGATAAACATCACTCCTTGGGCAGCCATCTTGTCCTCAAATTCCTTCGTGAAGACAACCTCGGTATGTACCCAATACCATGCGTTTTTGCGCCATGTTACTACGGAATGTTGTCCGGTTGGGTTCAGAATCCAGTTCTGATGACCTTCACCGTTCTTGAATTCCGGATTGGCTACCGCTTCCAATGCTTCCAGAACAGCCGTATTTCCATCCTCAGAGACACTAACTACTTCGTAGCAGTGACGGTCGGAGTGAAGCAACACAGTTGCTCCTTGGCCTACGACTGGTACAGTATCGTTGTTCCCCATCATTTGGTTGGAGAACGATCCTGCGACTCCTACTTTCCTTGACTGTTGTTTTTCGCTTGACATGATATTAAGTTTTGTTTGAATGACAGGACAAAGATACAGGAGTTTTTGAGTTTGTCAATAGCCTTTCCTGTTATTTTTTTGTTAATGGAATTCAACCTCGACCTCTCCATTTTATCAGTTATTTCCCTTCCAACAACAATTGACAAATCTTATTTTGATTATTTTAAATCCAACAAAATCAGTTTCTCCCTTGCACCGGAGTTTTCTGGAATCCTGCCAAATTTAATTTTTCTCCCCATCCGGATGAGCAGGCGGGAAGTTATGGAAAGGTCGGGAGACTGTCAAGGACATTAACAAACTTTAACATATTGAGGGTCAAGGATATATAGAAATTAGTATATGTTAATTAGGGAATCATTAACATATATAGAAAAGTGTATATGTTTGTGGCGGACGGGATCAGCGGCTTCCTCGATGAAAACGGGTAATACCCTGCCCCCTTTTTTTTCTTCCCCGACCCTTTCTTTGACCTTTCTTTGTTCCTCGACCTCCTTTCTGCCTTTCCTTAATTGTTTTTGCTTCCTTCCCCTCATTCATTTAATTTTACCTATACCAAAAACCATATACCTTACCAACAATCCTCTACCGTGTTACCGAGGAGAATAATCCATTACTTTACTTTGTACAGTATTGGAAACACATATCCCGTTTTTTAAATCAATCCTTTTACCAACATATATACCGTTTTACCGCCCTTTCTCATACTTTGGGGATATTTATTAATAAAAAAAGGATAATACAGATGAATAATGCCAAATTGAACCTTTGGATTGACCGAATTATCAAGGAAGAAGTCAGAAAGAGTCTTATCAGCGAAGCAACATTGAACCTTGACGAAGATGTTGACTACATTTTTAAAAAAGGATTTAGTAAATTCTTTGATAAACTTCTTGCTGGTGAACAACCTCGTAAGCGCAATGTAATGAACTTCACAGACGTAGAATTTATTACCATTAACAGTAGTGAACTCAACACGGGGGAAGCAAAGCAGGCACACGCAGTAAATCCTGTAACCATCAAGTGCGGATTATGGTTCTCTAAAAAGGTAAATGGTTCTTACAATCCCTCTACACAAGAAATATACATCAGTGTCAATTCCAGCGCATTGTCAGCATTATACAAAGGTTATACTGCAACTGATATTGAACCAGACAACCGGGAATCATTTAGGACAGAAACACAGACTGCACATTCTGTAAAGTCAACTATTTATCACGAACTATCGCATTGGATCAGAGATTCTTTGAAAAACAGACATATTCAAAAAGTCTTGGGAAAAACTGATACGGCGGGAAGTGCTTCAAAAGCTGCAAAAATTATGACTGGCGGTCTTCCAGACGTATATATGACGAATTATGAGATAGATGCTTTGATTCATAGCATTAAACAATTCAAGCGAGATATACCACAAGATGAATGGGATACTTTAACCTTTCTTGACTTAATTAGAAAGGTTCCTACTATCAATAACGTATTCAACCGACTTCGTTCCAAATGGATTGATTACTATGCGGCTGGTATGGATAAGAGTAAACCTTCATGGGCAAGAAACTGGGCTAAGGAATTTGTAAAAATGTTGATTAAGAGAATGAGTAGGGAGAATTTGCTTGGCAATAATATGAGAAAAATGAATTACAATAATTGGAGATATTAAACCTTTATGAATAAGAAATTGAACCTTTTGGCGTTGACCGAACGTCTTATCAAACAAGAAATTAGGAAGAGTCTTCTTATAGAAGGAACCTTGAACCTTGACGAAGACGTTGACTACATTTTTGAAAATGGAGGATTTAAACAGTTCTACGACGATGTCAAAATGGGAAGGCTTCCAGATAAGCGAGAGATATTACGAGGAGAAGAAATTTGGTTTAAAAACTTGAATAGTTCGGAATTGCCCAGCGAAACAGCTAAGAAAGCCCATACTATTAATCCTGTAACGATTCGATGTGGAATATCCTTTTATGAGAGTCCTGAATATCTGCCATACTCAAATAAAATAAACATATACATACATGGAGATTACTTTCGATACTTTTATGAAGAGATACCAAAAGAAAACTTCAACCAAGACTTCTTTAAAAGATACATGAGTTACATAAACTCTCCATCTCAACTTAAAGGAACCATTTACCACGAACTATCTCACTGGATCAGAGATTCCTTGAACAACAGACATATCAAAAAACACCTCGGCAAGGTTCTGCCGGACAAAATTAAACCAACCGACTATCCTCCGGAAATATACGCAAAGAAAGTACAAAAAATATTTGATATGGGAAAGCCGGATTCCTACATGACAAATGTAGAAATAGATGCTATCATACATGATATAATACAAAAGAAACGAGATACAGAGCCTGATAGATGGAACGAGATGACTATGACAGATTTAATAGAAGAAATAGGAGTAATTAATAGCACATACAAGAGAGTAAGTAAAAAGTATAAAGAGTACATAGATGGCAACGGAGTTCAAGTTAAACCTTCGTGGAAAAGGGAGTGGGCTAAGGAATTTGTAAAAATGTTGATTAAGAGAATGAGCAGGGAAGGATTAGTAGGTAATAATATGAAGTATTTAAAGTAGTATTCGACCTTTGCACCTCTTACAACCTTCCTCACACGCACAAAAATGCCCTCAGAAACGATTTTCTCTTTCTTCATGGATAAACCTTTGGAAAAGAGTCAGAATCGCTCTGAGGGCATTTTAATAGGTCTCAGGTTCAACCTTTTACCTGTCCGGATTCGCCAGCCAAGAAATGATCCCGAACACAAACGCACCGATGAAAAAGCCCATGGCTATTTTCGGATAAGTCTTGGACAAATATCCGGCCGTAACTAAACACACGAATGCGAAGACAGTTGCGGACGACTGGGCCTGACCACGATCTGCGTACTCCCGAGCCTTTATCTCGTTGATGTAATTCAGGTCTTCCTGATCGAAGAGTATTCTTCTTCTTTTTGACATTGTGAAGTGTTTAAAAGTTTAATGACTACTGCGATGTTTAGAGTCTGACAAAGGTTGCCTCTCCGCTTACCAATTGATCTATTATTTTCAAAACGACTGTCATGTCGTTGACAGTATTACCACTATGAGTCAAACAAAAGTAAATACCACTTTTGTAATGAGTCAACCCCCAGTCGTAGAGTTTCTCTTCCTGATCTTTTTCATGTAGTGAACCTTCGGGTGTGATTATATCAAAATCCGCCGGATAAGGAAGAGAATCAAGAAATTCCTGATTCTTCTGACACATATCAGAGGTTGATACTTTGAAGGAACAAGATTCGAGATCAAACCCTGCTATGTAAGCCGGAATTCTAATAATATTACCCATGTTTCAATTCATGTTTTAAAGTTTTTCCATTTCAAGAAGTTGTTCATAAGTCATTGATTCAACCTTCTCCTTCATCCTTTTACGGAGTTCACGCTCCTCCTTGGCACGCTTCCAATTTAGACTTAGTTCTTTGGCTTCTTCTTCTGTCAAAAGAGTGCATCTGGATATGATGCTCATCGAACTTCTGTCCGACAACCCTTTTTGCCAACCATTGTCCAAGCGGAAAATCTCATCCGGGTAACAAGATATTTTAAATCCTTTCGCAAGGACACTTTCAATCCTGCAAATTTTTTTGTGCAGGTTTGATGATGAATAGGTGTGCCCGCTCTCGTGAAGAACCAACTTTCCAATAAGCCCCAGTGGGTTGTCTTTAAAGTCTTTGAAATCCATGTGAAAAAACTTGTTTGTGATTTTAGTTAATGTTCGCAAAAGTATAACAATCTTTTGATATTGTCAAACCTTTTAACATTTATTTATCATAAATTACCACAGATGGTTCATTTGGAATTTTAATTGTCACAGCAATGCTGCCTGCATCCAGTTCATTGAAGAGTTCCCATGCAGTTGCTGTTGGACTTAATACACTACGTGAGTATAATGTACCTTTGATTTCCGTGTTTTCACTTCTATACGCTACTTTAAATCCAAGAATAGAGTGAAAATGGAAGATTGTGTTTTGGTTTTCTTCAAGGAATTCTTGAAATGTTTTTTTGCTCATGGTTGTTTATTTTTGTTTGTTAACTGCATTGAGGTCAAACAACAACATTGTAACAATACACCTGTCTATGACTTTCAAATCCGAAAGGTTGACAACCATACCTGTAAAATACCAGTTATCTTCTGGATATCTGCTGAATATATTTACTTCGTTCCGGTGAATAAGAAACTTTAACACAAGTCTAATTTGATAGACTTGTCTGGTAAAAATCCATTCGCTTTCAACCTTTTCATCGTGATGCCAATTTCCTTCGATGAATTTAGGATTGAATTCCGATCTTTCAAATACCCAGCCGATACTTTCAAATTCTTCTTTTGTCATATCACTTGTTTTCGTGAACTTCTTCGTCGTTCATTACTTTAATGATCACAACTGGATGAGTGCCCAGACGAACCGTATCTCCCGGCTCATATCCTCGCCGCAGGGTAAAAAAATCCACAGTTCCAGTCTCGTCCCCAGTCAAGTTTCTGGCCTTATACGTGATGCAGTCTTCATATTGATACTTCCACAATCCATAGAAGGCGGCAAAAGTAAAAAGTACCAATACAATATTGGTCATGGCGTAATCAAAAGTTCTCATGTTCATTTTATTTTTAAAATTGTTTATCAATTTGAACAATTACTATCTTGGCTTCGTTGTAAACGACGGTATCTCCGACCGAATATCCACTTTGTTCTGTGACAACATCAATTGTTCCGGACTTGTCCCCAGTCAAGTATTTAACCTTGTAAGTGGTATGTCCAGTGGCCCACAGAAAGAAGCCGAAGATGAATAGCGCGGTCAACACGCTTACAAATATTATTACTCCCTTGACCACTTGGTCAATATTTGTTTTCATACTGTCCATGATTGATGTAATTTAAACGGTTATGTGTTTTGTGCGAAAATTTTCCATGTGTCTTTTTCGAAGAGACGGAAGATATTGTTCTATGAAAATGACATCAAGAAGTTCCTCCGGAGTTTGTGCATTCCATCGCCAAACATTACTATTCACACCAACTGCTGAGAAGGAATCAGATTCCGTAAAGGTTCCGATGTAAAGCAATATTTGAGTGTATTGTCCTTCGCCCGTTCTTAATTGGAAAGAGAACAGGTTTGAACTAAACTCCGTTTCGCTGTTCATGTATTGACCAAGAGTCAAGAGCTGATTTACTACGATTTCGCTATCCGATTTCTCACCCACGGAATCATCGTAGTAAACCCAAAACGGATAATTCTGCAATGCGTTGAACAGCTTGACGTAAGAATCCTTTTTTCGGCCTCTGATATCTTCTTCTTCCGTTGGAACACGCGTCCTGCGAATTTCCGATGAAAGTAACCTCATTTGTTCATCAAAGTTTTTTTGAACATTCAGCCAAAATTCAGGAAGGCTGGTACCTTCGTTTAAATTATAACCGCGAAATGCTAATTTATTAGCACAATCCTCGTCAATTTTGAATTCTCCCTCGTATATTTCAACTTGATTATCAAGTTCGGTGAATTCGGCCGAAGGCCATTTACCTGTGGCTGCGTTCTCGGCTTTGATCATGTCAAGATAAACCCGAACCAATTTATAAGGTTCATACATCTCAACATATTTGTCAAACAGGCTATTTAAAATTTTGTTCATCGTTCGTGGTTATTAGAATTAGAAAGGTCTTTTGCTGTCAGCAAACCAAGGAGGAATCCGATGGCAAGTGCTGTGAATAAACCCCAAATTGAAAATGTCATCATATTTTATAATAGTTCAGTGAGAATTTCCGCAATGTCCTTAGACGTATGGCCATCGTATTTGTAATGGTCAGCGATCCAACTTTGGCCGACTGCGGGAATCTTGAATAACTCCCAGTATTTCGTCTCGTAATGAAACGATATTTGTTTGCCAATAGTAGGAAACTTAGCGACAACCAAAAACCAGCCGCTGCCGAAGCAAGGTACAACTTCATTATTATTGTCAATATGGTAAATCGACTTAAATAGAGTGCATTTGCCAGCCGATTCCCATTCGTTGAACAGGTGTGCGTTCAAAAGCATACGCATCTCGTATAACTCCTCGAACGTGTGGTATCCATCGGAGATGGTTTGTGTTCCATCGTCGGCAATTTGAACCTTTGCCGGAAACGGGTCTTGATCAGGGTTATCCGCGAGCCAAGTGAGATAGTCTTTGATTGGAATCTCATTCATAGTTTTTCGATTCAGTGCCAAACATTGTATTCTACTAACTTGATTCTTACGGTTTTTTCCAAAACCTCTGACAGCATCTTGGTGATGTTGTCAATCGTTTCCCCACCTTTGCCAATCACCATCCCGGGCCTTCCGACAACCAGTGTAATAACCACTTCTTTTTCACTTGTGACCACGTCAATAGCGTGGAGTTGCCAAATACCCTCGTGCAGGTTGTTCATTTCTAAGTAATTGGCGAGCCACCATTTTACCCGACCATCGTTGACATCTTTGACAGGTTTTTTGGAGAAGAGGCTTTGGATGGATTTGATGAATTTTTTCATTTTGCTGATTTTAAAATTTTACAGTTCGGTTCCGTTGAATACGGTGATTGTGTCCACTCGGATGGAGGGTTCATATTTGACAGTTCCCTCGAAAAAGTATTTTTTTCCGAGTTCTACTTGGTTGTACTGATCTTCGGTCAGGATAACGGTATCGGCATTGTCAGTGACAACCGAAAAGTAATCATCATCCCGTTTACAAATCTTTGCCACAACCTTTCCTATGAACCCTGCCCTTGCATCAGATTCTAAAAGTTCTGCTTTTTTCCGGTCGTGTTGAACATCTAAATACATCCATGCGCACGACCATGATAGAGCCAATGCTCCAACCATAAGAATAATGTTCTTTATCATTTTTCAATCAAGTAGTTCGTAAGTTTCGTTGAATTTTTGTCCATCAATGAACCACATGGATTTCCCATCAGTGGCATAATATCCGCCGGAAGAAGTTTCCATCGTTCCCCAGTCGGTTTCAATCGTGCCGAACACATCACATTGAAGGATATGAGTAACGCTTTTCTTTCTTGCGGTACCCGTGCCATATTCAATGAAACGGACATACTCATCATGGCTTATAAAATCATACGATCTGATGAAATCTCCTACTGTTATGACATACCGTTCACCGCCCGGATTTGTCAGAATATAGTCATCCGGATTAGCCACGTTTACAGTTTCCAATTTACCACCGACCCATGTTTCGACTGTTATTGGATCAACGGCTTTGGGTCTCCATTCCACCTCGACCGTAGCAGTTTTTATGGCAGGAACCCCAGAGTTCAAGATTTTTGGGATCATCTTGGTTTTGATGTATTCGAGTTTCATGCTACTCATTTTCTTTTTTTATTTGTAGCACTGTCTCCTGCGTGCCAATGAAAATAATTCTTCCTCTCGGGCCTTGTTTCTGACAAGTTATGAACGGCTCCACGAACAAAGTTCCATTTGCGAGTCTCTGCAACGTATATGCTGATTTCACGAAATAACGTGGAAACTGTCCGGCAACCCACATCTCTATATAACTTCGAGGAGTCATCGTTGTATCGGGTTGACTTTGAATGTTTTCATGCCGTGTTGTTTGGCACAAAGTCCTAACGTATCCAGAACAGACACCGGAATCGCATAGATATGCACCAACCAGTACGCTGGTTCATATCTGTATTTGTTTTTGATTCTACCTTTATCGTCAGTTACGTTCTCACGACCGATACACTTCTTTCTATGTTTTTCTAATCTAATCCCGTAGAAGTTACGGTTATTGCGCGGGCCGCCCCGAAAGCCATCAGCGTAACCACAGTAACTTTTTGAATAACATTGGTAACGAATTTCAACATTACCAACGATTTCCGCCGCTGTTGGGCGATGATTAAACCGTTTTACAATCGGTTTGATTTTGTACTCTAATTTCAGGCTCATTGTCAGTGTTTTTAATGTTAATCACTGTTGTTTTTTCTTGACCTACATCGGCCGGAAGTTCTGTCGGATTCCCATCCAATGTCTCTTTGCCAACAATGTCAACATAGAGTACAGGTCTGTTTATTTTTTTACTTTTCATCCGTGTTCTCAACTGATTTGTGATCAGTTTCATTTTATTAGTTGACAAAAACTTGCTGACCGTTGGACAGGTAATACTTCTTGATATGGTGTACAAAGTCTTTGTTGATGTTATTTATCCACCAACGCTTGACAGTGAGAAAGCCATGCTCATCATGTATCACCTGACTCTTCGGAATCCACGTCGTGTAGGTAAACACTGTCACACCACGGTTCATTGAAGAGTCCCAGCAAAAGTCAACCTTAATTGACTTGTCTCCAATTGACACAATCCGTGCCACAAATATTCCGCCCGCCTGAGTTCCGGGAGCGGTTATCTGTTCCCCTACCTCGATTTCGCATTTTTTTACAAGTTCCATCGTCATTTTTGTTTTGTTTGTTTAACGCAACAAAGTTAAGTACTAATCCTTTATGCTCCAAACATTTTAACAAAAAATTAACGATTTTGACACGCCGGGTCTAATATATTTTCTCTCCGCATCTTAACGGTGTGCCATCGCTGTTCAATATTTGAATCGCACCTTCTCTGCCCCGAACCTTGTAAACAAAACCATTTTCACAACGAATTTGATATTGCCAGTGAGTACCTTCTGAATATGGATCGGTTTCATCTCCTGTTATTGATATCCCCTTGATACCTACAAATATGAGGATGGCCGTGGCCCATATAACAATACCAGACACAATTCCGCGAATCACATCGCGAATATCTTTTCGATTCTTCATTATTCTTCGTTTTTAAGTTCATAATACTGACCGGACAACCTTGTCCAGATTGCATCCAATTGTTGCTCAACCATCTCGATTGTTAGACCAGTGTCCTGTCCTGAATTGTTCAACCATTGTACCAATTCGACGTATATCACTTGAAAGCCATCGTCAACTGGAATTCTAAACTGGATACTTGGCCACCAAAAGCATGAATCACATGGTTCAGTATCTCCGACAAGAAATCCATCAGTTCGAACGATGTTAATGAAATACTTGATACCGCGTTCATCTTCGATTTGCTTTTGCCATGTTGCTCGTGTGGATACTTCGTCGGAGTAATGTTTAAAAAATTTATATCCAGCAGCCAGTAACTTGGTCGGAGAAATTGTTATTTCGTACATCATGTGCTTTATTTAGAAGGTACAACTCTTAAACCATAACTCAAATTCAACCATGAAAACCAAACGTCAGGATCGCCGTGCATTGTGCCTGTTTTTTTGTGTTTCTTGTACATCTCAATACAGTATTCTTTCCAAATGGTTTCTTGCTCCTTTGACCAAGTGAAGTAGTGGTACCACGGAATTGCCTTAGTATATCTCTTCCCAATGATTTTAGCCCACCATGATCTTTTCCGGGCCGTATCTTCGACAACATATACATTTTTGATTTTGTGAAGTCTCGGTTCTTCAAGTCCTGCTATTTGAAATTGTTTGTTCAAAAGGATTCGACGGAAGACTATCTTAAAATCACTCGGGTCGAGTTTGACAACTCGTTTACCGTTTAATTGCCGGATACTTAGCATAACATCGTCTGAATATTCGTCGGATGCTTCAATGTCAGCCTGTAATTTATCAAGGTCTGGATCAGTGATTGTTTTTCCCGAAGGAAGGGTAACAGTGTACATGGTCATGTGATTTGAGTTTACCGAGACAGTACAACTGCTCCGGCACGTTTATAAGTTAGCGTTTGAATTTCCCAAAAATATACTCCGGCGGGAGCAGTCGTAGCTTGCCATCCAGAACCCGGATCATTTGTCCAAAAGTCCTTGCCTTCAAAGACGATATTTCCAGACACGTCACATACCATAAGGCTTTTGATCATTACTTCATAATGGCTTTCAGTAAACGGAAAGAAGGGAGAATAGTTCGGGTTAAACGCAGATGGAAGATAGACATTTCTAAACCTTCTTTCCGAATTTTTCACGGGCCAAACAACAATTACTGTATCGTTCGTCCCTGAAACAATTGTGTCTCTGCACGATCCGACCAAGAACGTCTTCTCGACTACTTTCACAATTCCAGAGGCAAAGTCATAATCGGTAAACCTGACCTTGACTCCGCCCGCATTTGTAAAATGCACACAAAATCGTTCCTCGGTGTACGGGCTTTGATACTGGGGGTCGAAAACATAGTTCGAAGGGATAGTCTCATACTTGACAGAGTTACTATCAACCAAGGTGACGATATGTCCACATTCAACCGGAGTACAGTTATCGTACTGCCAATTGACAAAGCAAACAGTGTCTCGGTAGCACACAGGTATCGTATCGGCCTTGGTCGTCTGAGACACAACCAGTGTAGGGAGTAAAAGTAAAGAGTAAAGTATTTTCATGTTTTCCTTTTTGTTTAAAGTGAACCGAATGACAGGTTCACATCTACTCTCAGAACTCCCAAGAGCATCATAATTAGAATACTACCGCCGAACCAAATCCAGTGGCGGTGTTTTGATTTGAATAGCAGGTCGTACATTATTATCTTTTGATTTTGTTAAGAATGTCTTTGCTGGTTGGAAGATTTTTTTCGATAGACATTCTGTCCAGTTCTTGAATGACTTTGTCAATGTTCTTAGCGGCATTGTCAATCGTCCTGTCCACGTTCCGGAGTCCGGATTGGTCTTTTTTGTTCATAGTAGTTTTTGTTTTTCACAAAGATAACATCAGTCCCACTGATCCGCAATCTTTTTCTTGGATTTAACATTTCGTTTGATTTTCTTGTCAACTACTGGATCAGGAGACCAAGTAGGCAGTAGATAATCTTGTTCATCCGCAGGTCTCCAATACTTCGCATAATATCCTTTGTTAGTACCATCGGACTCTACGAAGAAAGTTTTACCTACGTAATAGCCAAGTATCTCCTTGCCTACTGGCCCAAGATACCAAATTAGCTGGTTAACTTCCGGTTTACTGGACGGGAACACCTTGTATTGGTTCGCCAAAATTATCTGTGGCGGTGCGCTTCGTTGTGAATTCAACATAACTTTTGAAGTATTTTGAAACAATATTTTTGAATTTCCAAAACGCTCTGTCTTCCTTCTGCTGATTCCACTGGTCATCCATGTAGTAGAATCTTGGACAAGGTTTTCCAGTTACGTCATGGTGTCTGACAATTCGTCCGAGGTCTGGAACCTTCATGTACTGTTTATTACCCAACACCGTAACAGTGTCATAGCGAAAAAACCCCTTGTTTAACATCTGCCATGCAATTGCCTGAGCAGCCTTGTCAACTATCAAGGAGTCATTTCTTCCACCACCTAAACACATTTCAAACGATAGCGAATTCTCGTTCTTTATTTTGTTGTCCAGCCAAGGCTTCGGGATGAATCCGAGCCACTTTCGACCACCCACAGCGTAAGCAACCTGATTCTCCGGCACTGTTTGAATTATCTCTACGTCATCTATGACATAGTGAGCGCCAGCGGCTTCCTTGTGCTGTAAATACTTGGCATTGGCCTCAGCATCGGCACCTTCATGTGCATTGGCAGTATAGTGAACCACGAGGTACTCTATCTTTTTTTTTCTGATACGAGTGTCTTTGTCCAATATCTTCCTAAACGACATACCACACAATAATGTTGCAAGTATGACCAATAAAATTAAATAAGGTTTTTCTTTGATTAAGCGTGTTAAAGTTTTCATTAGGGCTTCCTCCGATTATTTTGTTTTCATTTTGGATACTTTTTCTTTATTTTCTTCGGTGATTCTATTTATCTCCGATACATTGTGTTTCCACAATGCCAACTCAAATTTTCTTCTCCTGTTGTGACTGTCTCGGATTGGTTTGACAGGTCTTCCACAGCCGGATTGGCCTCCACAGCACGATCCTAAATCGCTTCCGAAAGCCGATTGACCTGTATTGTATCTGTGGAGTTTTACTGCAATATTTCTGAGAGCATCTGGTTTATAGTCCCCGTACTTTTCGAGTTCTTTCAACATGATTTCGGTTGCCTCCTGCATGGTTACAACACCATCCTTGGTGTATTGCCTTATTTCGCCTCTCCGAGTTCCTCCCAAATCATTCCAACCGAAGCCGATTGAATACGCAGGTCGGCCGTTCGCGCCCCGACCATCCCTGTACCACCAAGAGACATAGCCTTCATTGGCTTTTATTTCCCAAACCAATATTTGATACGGAGTATATTTGCACCCAGCAGGAACACGCTGTTCGGGATCATCGTTTGATGGCGGGAGTACAGTCGTCGGGAGAGAGGAGGCGATGTTATTTTTTCTCTCAACAGATGCAGTGACGAAGAACGTGATACACAATATCGTGCAACCAATTGTAACCAACTTTTTCATAAATGTCAATTGTGTTGTTTATATATAGTCAAATTTTTGTAAATAAATACCCAAACAGGAATACCCCGCACAAACTTTAACATTTGGCAGGGATAATTCTTAGGCAAAGGATATTTAAGTATATGAGACTCTTGATTCCCGGGCCGTTCGAGCCTACGCTAAAATTCAGGTACACTGTCTTCACCAGCAAGTTACCTTTTTCTATGTTCTACGCACGTAGTGCAGAGCAGCCGTCTGCCGACAACTCTCCGGTAGAAGTCGCGCATCAAAACGGAAGTTTCTATGTCAAAGGAAAGACAAAATGGGAACCTATCTCATTACAATTCTATCAATTCGAAAATATGACTATCAACGAGGTGTGGATGTATTTTCAGCAGCATCAGTTGGTAAGAGACGCCAGAGACTACGCAAATGCCTTCTACAAGCACGATATGAGATTGACGATACTTCGTCCTGACGAATTGCCGATGGGAACGTGGACTTTGTATGGAGCCTTCTACGAATCGGTGAAGTTCGGAGATATGGATCGTGGTGCCGAAAGCGAGATAGCAGAAGTGACCGCAACAATCAGGTACGATTATGCTACCTACAAACCTCTTATCTAATCGTTCAGAAGATTCCTTTGACCAGTTCTTCCAGCCGGATGCTCGGAGATAGGTGCCGGAGAACCCCAACCTTTTACCGCAGAAGCAGACACTTCCACCGATATAATGTTTTGCAAGTTAGGTCGGTCTGTCCAATATCTTGTCGGTCTTTGGCCGGATACAACAGAATTAAATTCATTTTCCGGAATGTAAACCTTGATGTTCATATTGTTTTTCCTTAATTTTATTATGCAGTGCTTCTCTGTACTCCGACAGTTGTTCCAGCATATTTGAAGTTTCTATAAATGTGAATACTGTGAGTCCCAGTTCTTTATAGAGTTCGTCCAGAGTCAAATTATCAATCTGAGTTTCCATCGTTTATGTTTTTGTCCTTGTCCATGATCAAGTATCCGCTTTGTCGAAGTTCGCCATAGTACAAGGCGTAACAATTGTAACAAACGAATTCCAAGTTTTCTCTGCGATGATCCCGCTTGTCTCCATTCTTCCACGTCAACAGTATTGGTACCTTATAGTCAGACATCCTTCGTTCGCAGAAGCCACAAAGAGAACATCGTTCTTCTAAGTGACCTTCGTTGATCAACCGGAAGTGCAATTTGTTGACATCGTATTTCGGATGCTTTCCGGCGAATATATCTTTCATGTCAACTGTGAGAACTGACTTTGACTTTTTTGACGTCTTGGCCCCCTTATTCTTGTGGAGATCGTACAAAGTCTTTCCAGTCTCTTGGTCAAAGTACATTTTCGCATACTTCTTCCATGTGGCGTAAGAAATATGCAGGAAGTTCGCTGCATCTAAATTCGAGTTAGTACACGAAATAGCGTAACGAACTTCCCGCTCGGTAAGATGGTAAGCAGGTTTGTACCAAAACTTAGCCATTATACAATTTGCCCTCCAACAAGTGCGCTGTCCATGCGAAAAAACTGTACACGAATCCTGACCAAAACCAACTGTATTGAACTGGTTCGATATTTAGATACTGTCCGGGATTATATATGAACAGGGCCGAAAACCAGCCCATCCATACACTCACACACAGGACACAACTAAATAGACTTGCTCCCAGATATGGCAACTTTCGAAGCCATGAAAAGACCGGAAAGCTACTTTCGGTGATTAAACTTGATACTTGATACGCCACAATTGCGACGAATAGAAATTTTAAAAGTTCCATGCGTTTAGTATTTTGAATTTTTAACTTCGTGAGGGATAGAATATTTGGCAAGTTTGACCGAGATAGAACTAACCTCGTCTCTCAGCAACCTACTCGATATAACTGCTGGAAAATTAGAGACTGCCAGACTCACCATAGAATCTGCCGAACTACTGTTCAGCCCAAGGGATTCCTGCAAGCTACTTTTGAGATTAGTCAAAAAATTTGTATCGGTTTTTTGACTTTCAGTAAGCGTAAGTAGAATATTATATTTGTTCTCTTTGCAAGTATTGCAACTCATGGTATTTGTTGATTAAGTTTTGTGCCAAGGTAGGAAAATCTTTCTGAACGTCTGCGTATATTCTTGTATTGTAATCTACAACGATGTACCCGATATATTCTTTTGTCTTTTTCAATTCTTTCAAAATAACTCTCATTTCTTTCTCCTTCTCCATTCTTTAATAATCATCCGACCGATTTCATACGGCTGATATCCGGCATTCTGAGGCTGCTTCTCTCCTTCCGGCTCTTCTGGTTCTTCCTCCGCTGGTGCTTCTTGTTCGCCACCTGCGCCGGGTTCTCCACCAGCGGCAGGTTCTCCGCCGCCGCCGACCAACGAAGAAATATCGGTTGGAGCGCCGGATGTCAAGTCTCCAAAACCTTCATCTCCGCTGGGTTCAGGCTCTTCGCCTCCTTCCTCGGGTGATCCTTTCTTCGTCTTGCCGCCAGCATCCGCAGGCTTGCCTCCCTGCATACTCTGCAACATATCGAGCGTGAATACCTTATTTCCAGCCTTGATCTGTTCAACGTCTCGATAGTCAAAGTAATGAGACTGACCATACTGATTGTAACCTATACCATCAACTTTGTCCGAAAGATCTGACTTCTCTGGAATATCGTACCATTCGCTGTCAACATAGACTTTTAACTTTGTACCAGTATCAAGATATTGCTGCAAAAATTCATTATCAAAGTAGTACATTTTATTTTCTCTCCGGTTTCTTTTTCTTATAAGTATCTTTTTTCTGGAAATCGAGCCTATCATCCTCTGCCGGAGCAGAATTTTGTCTATCTTTTTTTTGCTTAGTTATGCGTTCGATTGAAGGCATATCAAGATCGTCAAGATTGTCCAATTGATTGATGTTGATTTTCATTTGTAAAATTCCACGTTTTCGAGTGACTTTAAAAAATTTTCAACAGAGTAAACCTTTCCATTACTGCTGACAATCTCGGTCGCGTTAAGGATGTCTTCTCTGTTTGAAGTGATTATATGTTCCAGTAAATTGAATCCCTGTGATGGATAAAATACGTGCCTACGAGTCATAGAATCCGGAGTACCATTCGTATATATTTTTCTATATACGACTGTACCAATTTGGTTTATCTCCATGTCAAAGTCTTCTTCCTTCACTCCCGGCCACTTGGCGTAATACTTTGTATCCTTGATTTCATTCTTTTGCATTGTTCGCAATGATTTCGTGAGGAATCGAGTCCGTAGATATTACTTCTACCCTGATGTTTCCCAGTGCAAACTGCCCACGAGACAAGGGCTCATCATTATTTTGTTCGCTCAATATCAGTGGAAGATTGCAAAGATTTTGATAATCCTCTTGTGTAAAGTATTTACCATCAACTTTGACGCTTAATGCAATTTTTTTATGTGTAGAGCCAAACTGCAATCGGTCTTCTAAATTGAAACTCGTATTCGGCTGCTCTCGCTCTTGATACAAGTCTATCACGGCTTGTGGCAAATCAACACAATATGTCCTGACACAATGCGGTTCCAGTAGTCTTAAAAGTTCGTAAGAACCGTTAGTCAAGATAATTTCAATATTGTATTTTGGAGGAACAATCGGGTGTAAATATCGATCATGCAGCACGGGTGTCCCCCACTTCCGGATAAAGTTCCTGTGACTTCTTTCATTTTGTTGCAGCCACTCGGCAGAGTTTTGACCAAGTGTAGTAATGTTCGGATTGAACCTTGAACCTCGGCACGTCAGGTGATATACGAAACCTTTCCACGTTTGTAGAAACTCCGTACCGTTCAACTTGAATCTATTGAATATATCACTGTCCTCTTTTGAGGAAGGAGCGAACAATAAGTCGTGGCCACCTATTTCTTTGAACTCGTCTGTCCAAAAAGCCCACGGGGCAAATACTCCGTTTGTTTCAGGCAAATTTTCTGAGCGCTTACCTTCAACGAATTTCAGCAAATATTCTTCGTTGAAATTTTCCGGCTCCATACCATATTCTTTAACTATTTTTTCTGCCCCTTCTGGGTGAAGTGCTGGTTCGATACGGGTAAGAGATACAATCCTCTTCAAGTTTCTCGCAGAGGAATTTGTATCATACATCAACTTCTCGACTTCATCCAATGCGCCGGGACAAAGATACATATCGGCATGGAATAGCATAGCCACGTCTGTCATAACCAACTCGTTGACAATTCTGTTATACATCACTGTCAACCCGACACGCTCTTGTCCAGTGTTCTCAATGGAATACACATAAGGGTCTGACTGCTTAATATTTTGAACCCACTCCCGAGTTCCGTCTGTACAGGCGTCCAGCCCGTAACATATATTCACTTGATGGTCTCCTTGATTCTTTCGAATCGAATTATACGACCATTTGGTATATTTCAGGTTGTTTCTCGTTGGTATTACCAAACAGATTTTCATGTCAAATGTTATTTGTTGAAAAAAATGGGACTGATGCAGTAGCCCAATGCGATGCAATACAAACACGATGCTATCGTCAAAGTTCTATGATCAGCCCCATAAATTAGTATAGTTCTTCGTAGGTTTTAATTTTTACTGAATGGCAACCTTTTCGGGAAGAGATTCGTGGTTGAATGGAAGTGAAATTGTTAACAGTCCATCCGCATATTTCCCGGAAATGTCAACATGATTGATTTTGTTCGGAAGTTTCCAGACAAAGTCAAAATCTCGCTCAACAATGCCTCTGCATCCGTAAACTCGATTTGAAACTTCTTCTCGATCAGACCTCGTGTATTTGACCCGTACTTCGGTACTTGTCTTGGTGATTTCAATGTCTTCCGATTTCCCTTTCAAGATGGGGATTTCAAAGACAATTTTTTCATCATCGTACCAAGTGTTCATCGGGTACGGTGTTTTCAGGGTCGAATAGAATGGTCGGAACTCGCTCTTTGATTGTAGCGCGTTCCGGAAAAGGATATTAAATTCCTTGAAGAAGGGATCGTTGAGTATCGCTTCGTCCGCCGAAAAATAATAAGTTCTGCTCATGTTAATCTCCTTAGATGATTTTGATGATTGGTTGTTGGCAATATTGCCGTTTGTGTATGTTGAAGAACTATACTTTATGCGCGTGTGGTAATGGCCTTGTAAAACTGCTCGATAAATTTCGCCGGAACCGCATCGTTGATTTTGGCACCGCGTGTAAGACCATCCCGAGAAACAAGTTTCAGATACACAATGATGTCATCATCGTTGACTGGAACTGCTCCATTCCATTCAGTGACATGATATACTTCGTACTTAACTCCTTGCTGAACACCTGCTCCGGAGAAGTTAATTTCAAATTTGTCACCTACTTTAATTTTTCTTCCATCCATTTTTTGTTTCTCCTTTTCTTATAATTAGTCTGTGATTGCTTTAAAAGATGTCACAGACTCTCTAAATTTTTGCAGAAATACTTCTTCGCGATAATTGCGGTGGTATTCGTTAAAAGCAAATGAAACAACATGATCGTAAAATTGTTTATTTTCTTTTAACCAAATTGCCTTTTTCTTAGCAGTAACCATATCCCCAATTGGAACGGTTAATTCTGGAAATAAAATCCGCTGAGTGTCACAACCTTGTTCTTCCTTTTCTCGGTTCGAGCCGAATCCAATACATGGAACACCAAGTCTGGCACAGTTGAGGGCGAATGTTCCGGCCGCAAAAGTTCTCATCAAATGCACTGCGTACTTTCGCTTGCTCAACTCAACTAACCAACTCGGCCAATCAAGGTATGGCAGGTAATTAACTTCGCTATTATTTTCTTCATCTATCTGTTTCCTTCCCATGCTTGGAGCATAGATTTTTTCATCTAACTCCCTTGCTACTAAGAATGAATCAAATCCGCCGTACCAAGATACCATATTACCGCCAATCATTACGCCATTTCGTTCTCCATAGTGCAATTTATCTACGGGTATGGCATCTTCTACCATGAGACTGGATAGAACGAAAATATTTTTGTCAGGGAAAATTCCAGCGTAGTATTTTCGATCATATTCGTTATGACAAAATACTATATCAAGTTCTTTAAGAAAATTGATGTACGCAAATTGTTGATAAATATCCCAATCTTGAAACAACTGGTGCGGGCCTTCCTGCATAGAAGCAAACAAACATTTGCTACCTTGATTTCGCATTCTTGCTCGGATAGCCAAAGCGGAAGAAATGCAGCGATTTGCATCTTTTTTTGGAATTATGAAAATACAAATATCAGGCTGAAACTGCTCGTCATAGAATCCAAATGGAAAATGATGTGCGTTCAAAGCACTCATCCAACTGGTATCAGTTCTTCCAGACAAATGGCGAGGAACTTGTCCAGTAAAGTTGTTTTCAGTAAAAAATACTACTTTCATGCTTGACAAAATAATGTTTGTTTTATCGTCGAAATAACGTCATTTGATTTTATTCCCTCCCAAACTCCATCCGGCTGCTCCGGAACTCTCGTCTTCACAGTGTATGTATGTTCGTGAGAGTCGTAGATGACCTTTACCGCTATTGAATCGTCAGCGGTTTTCGCAGTTATGAACAAGTTGTGCCCAGCCGTGTGCCTGACGGTAAACTCCGCCCACTGCATCAGTTCTTTTAATTCCTGAATCATTAAACGCATTCCTTCAAAGTTTTCGGTGTGATGTCATAAGTATCAAATAGAAACTGTAACGATGCTCGTAATTGCTCGTAGTTTACCTGATTCCACACATTATCGTTCCAATGCCCAGCAATGTGACTTTGAAACATAATCATACTAACCTTATCATTAAGGTTGGTGTTATGTAAATCAAGTTTTGTTTGATGAATACCGTCAGCACCGAAGAATACTTTGGGAGAGTTCCATTTCAGACCTCTGTTGTGTTCATAGTGAACTGCCACATAGTCAAAGTTTTGATCTATGATGTCCTGATTGTGCGGATTTAATAGCCAGCCCGGCGAGCGCCAACCAGCCGGAAACCAGTCCAGCGACTCGAACCACTCGGCACACATTTCGTCAAATCTATATTTTGCTTCATGCCTACCCAATTCAAACCATTCACACTCTCCAAACTTCGTTTTATCTTCGCACTGATGGTAGTGACCATGTGCGGCAAGTTCCAGCCACTCGATACTTGCAAGTTCCTTGATCCACTCTTTGTTCTCGGATAGTGGCCATTGTTTGTGGTAATTTGAGGGGATAAACAGGGTAAATTTAACCCCAAATTCCTCGTTCAATTTTCTGAGCCAGTTCTCCGAGTCATCTCCGAGAATACGCCATCCGTTTTTAGGATTGACATCATCGATGGCGATTGTCAAATCCAGTCTGTGAAAAGATTGTTCCATTGTTTTTTTTTCAGCACAAATGTACGAATTGTTTTTGACTTTTCATCATTTTTTTTGATACAATTATCTACTTATTCCGGAGTTGATTTAGTTCTTTCAACCGCGTACTCAGTTCGGCCATTTGATCAATGATGACCTGCATTTCTCCTTCAATGTCGTGCGAAAAGTAATTCAGATATACTGACTTGACCTTTGACCAATCTCGACATATACAGTTAAAATATATTGATTCGTTATCCCATCTGATGCTGTCATCAAAATTTATAACAGAAACTTCATCGCAGTTGAGATACGTTGATTTTATTTTGGAAAGTTCAATGTTGTACGGCCGTGGTAGAGCAACCGTTTTAACATCTGGCGAAGAATCTACGTCTGTTATCGTAAAATCCCCCACTCGAATGCAGTTGCCTCTCAAAAGCATTTTCTCACTCATAGTCCCCATGCTTTAAGTGTATATTCAAACGGATTTCCTTCGATTTGTTTTATTTGTTCAACCATCTGTTCAGCAATTTCTCGAATCTCCAATTGAGCATGGCTGTCCATCCTTTGAGTAATGAAATTGTGAAAACTGCTCATGTTGAACATGATATCACAAGTCAACTGCGAGTTATATGTTTTAAAGAACCTCGCAGTCTCTTTTGCCCTCTTTCGCCCGACAAATGGGGTGAGGTCTCGGATACACTTGTGATATAGTTCATTGCCAAGTTTCGTGTATTGTTCCAGCGCATCAATCCATTCCGTAACTGTCTGCCCGTTGATAAGAATGCCATCCGACATAGGAATTCCAATCCAATCGTCCGGCAAATAGTATTTATCGTCAACAAGTTCTTTATATCGGGCCGATTCGGCATTTATCGAGGCAATACGATGTTTGAGCAAGTGTATGTGAGTTGCTATATCTGTATTGACCAAAAAGTGAACAATTCCTTTCTCAAAAGGTGTCTTGTGTGGTACTGGATCAGCAGCCCACAAAGTTTTAGTCAGTAGTTGTTCAACCCTTGCTAACTTCTCAGGAGTCATGTCGCGCTTCGTGGATGTCCATGCTGACATTGCTATCGTCAAATCCCCGCCATACCAGCCTAAGAGTTCTACTGAGTTTTCTAATCTCATTCTAATTGTCCCTATGGTTAAAATCTGTTTCGTTTATTTTGTTTAGTTTAGAATCGACCTCGATTTCTTTTACCAGTATCCCGGTAATTGCAAGATATCCCAGCCCATTCTGCTGACAATACGACTCGGCCATTGACAAAGATATTGCTTCGATATGCGGGCCTTGCCAAAGTTTTAATTCGCCATCCGCCGGATCGATGGCATGGAGTTCACTGGTGAATAAGTACATTTGAAATCATTACTAAGCCCCAAATAATTGTGAGAACTACCGCAACGGTTGATACCGACTCCATGATTTTACTTTCTTGTTTCATGTATTAGTGCCATTGTTTTTTTAAGTGATTGAACCTTTGATTGATTGAAAAGCGTGTAGTGGTTGTGCTTACTGGCCTGTTCCAGTATTTGCCACCACATCCCTTTATCCTTGATTGTGCAATTTCCACGGGCATTATTCTCATTAAGTATCCCAGTACGTTTCTTCGGATGTCTTCTATTGTGAACATGAAGGATATTGGAGAAGTTGTATTGTACAAAATTGTCTCCCATGATCCTCTTAGCAATCGTGCCCATGGCCACATCTTCGCTATGTAGAATCAACGACTTAGGCAAAGTTACCCCAGAACAAAGTAGGTCTGAGGTGAATCCCACGCAGGAACCGTCGAACCTCGGAACATTGAACGACACTGTCTTGACAACATCAATTTCGCTGTTGATTTCTTCCATCTCTTCATAACTCATGTAAGACTTGCCGGACGCCGGGTTTTCAAATTGCCAAACACCATCGTCAACAAACCGAATACCTTCGTACATAGGATGCAGCGGAGCAAAGGAGTTATCCCACAATACTCTGTCTGCGAAGTTAACTATGTACTTAGGAGTAACATTTTTAACCTGTTCATGCAGTCCATCTATCAACATCAATGTCTGTGACGGCCATAATGAATCGGTTTCTCCCCAAAGAATAACATCAGCCTTGTCCGACCATTCCCATGTAAAATCTCTCCGGAATGCTGCTATATTATAAAACTCATCGTCTTCTGAACTCGATCGCTTGCTTTTTATGTCATACGATAATTCGTACCGGAGGTTGGCCGGATACAGGTCAGTATCTGCCATGATTATACTCTTGAATGTTTCGCCAACAAATGTATCAAGAAATTCAGTGTACAGTTGGGTTGATATTTCCGGATATCGTGTTTTAAAATAGTCCCTATCAATCGTTTCAAGATGCTGTTGGGTAGAAAGATAAAAAACAAAGGTAACATTTTCTTTGTTCTCGATATTCTTCAACATCCCTGCACACGATTTCATGTGTTCCGGTAGCATTTCAAGTTCATAGAACTGAACCATTGTGCCAATGACGTATTTATTATTTAATCTCATAATCAGTTATTTGTTTCAACGAAACTGTCAACTATATCGTAGAAGAAACTCTCAACTTCGTTAGTTTCTGCTTCTTCCCGAAACTTGTTAAGTGTTGCCCACAGTTTATTTGCAAATTTGAATCGGTCTTCAACAACCACGTTGTCAAAGTAATCTTCGAAATCGTCTTGGTAGTTTTCTTCTACCCGAACTTCGTATTTCTCCCAGATAGATTCTCCTACTGAAAAGTCTGCGTGACTCATGGGGCCGTAAACTATCTCGTAAACTATCTCATCTTCGTGAAAAATGTGAATAATATATGCGGTTTCGTTATAAGCAAATTCGACACCTCCATCGAAAGTTTCAATGCTGTGAATTTTCTTGTTCTTTTTGGCACGCTGTTTAAGGAAATCAACAAACCAGTTAGAGGTTTCTTCTTTTGTCATATAAGTTCTTTCAATGATTTGATTCTCTTATACCCAACATCGTATCTTCGATTGTGCGGAGCATCAAATAGGTAACAACAAATTCCAGCACGATTTAGTTCAACAAAGTTATCAAACCTATCATCAACAAAAATCTCGCAACCAATTTGCTGCAACACTTCAACCTTGGACTGTGACATATCAACAGTATATACAGGACAGGTTGGGTATCCGTGCTTATCCAGCCACTCCATCGTTACTTCTGTTGCAACTGGTCTGGATGTAACGTATGCCATCGGCTCAAATGGAATGTCGTCCGCCGGAGTCAATACCGTCAGATTCCTGTAAAAATCATCCAAGGTTCCGGACTCTTCCATTTCCTTGAACCTTTGGCCTATTAACCTGTCAAAGTACCAAGTGGAAGGAACATTCATTTTCCAATAATCACACCAAGCCGATGTCCAGTTGCACAATACTTCGTCAATATCAAGTGCAATTTTCTTCGGAGTCAAATAAGTGTGCGGGCGATCATCTCCCTCTGGATAAATCTTGTAGAACTCGGTCAGGAAGGCAGCGTTACACATCAAATGAGCGGAATGAAGTTGACCTGTTTCCGGATCATAATCTTCGCCTTGCTTAAAAGCATTCAGATGTCTTTCGGCAGATGCGATAACTGTTGACCACGCTTGGCCCTTGCGCCAATTGTCTGCTCCATACTTTAAAAATCCAGCAGTCATTACTTTGGCGTATTGTTCTTGTGCATAAGCCGGAACAAGATCATGTCTTGTCTTGTGGCTATTAAACCTAAGTCCTTTGTGTTCTTTTTCGCTCATTTTGTTGAATTTAAGATATCCCAAAATTTTATCGGGAGATGAATATTGTTAACTGTAACTGCGTCTTTGAAGAGAGGTGCAATTTGTTCGGGAACATAACCCGCAAGACCACATCCAATAGAAGACACCTTGAACACCTTATCAGGGTTCAATTTGGCGTACTCAACAAAAACCTTGATGTAAGTTTCTATATGATCGAGCGGCAGCGTTCGTATGTCCCGTGCCTTAGTTGGGATCATATAACACTGTCCAGTCGGCCCTTGACCGATTCCGTACTCTGCACCAAAGTTTTTTGCGCAGTATTTCGCAAAACCGCTGCCGTGAATTCCGGCTGTGTTACTGCCACAGACAGCTACTTCGTGCGGATACAATTCAGTTATCGGTTCGTAACAAATTCTGTTAGTCATAGTGAGTTTTGTTTATATTTCTAATCCTACGATATGATCTCCCTCAATCGTTTCCCAAAATAATCTTCTTATTTGTACAATGTCACGAATGTTCAAGTTGTACCAACCAACGACATCTGTTTGATTGAACTGCTCGACATTTAGGTTATCAAGTTCTTTTATTTTTCTATCTGCAAAATAGTTGGCAAGATAATTTGCAACAAAATGAGGAGCCTCATCGGTCTCGCCTAAGCATATAGCAGTAACTACGATTATATCATATTTTTTTCGATACAGTTCCAAAGTCTTTTCCAAGGACATACAACTTCCGATGCTGCATAGTTCGGTGTTCCGGTTATAGAACACATAAACCCACGAATAGTGAGACTTATGATTATCCAAATTAAGCGGATACACATCGTGTGCATACTGCTCCGACAACCAGTAAAATTTCTTGTCCAAAACCATTATTTTGTTTTTAATCAACGAGTTTGCAAATGATACCTTCGTGATCGGCAAGAATGCGCTCAGGTTGGCCTCCAAACGAGTGACGAGGCGGATGACCTATGTAGCATACCTTTTCCAACTGCCCTATCTTAAACAATTCATTTACAGCCCTAAATACATTCCTGCTCGCTTGGCCGTAATCGTCAAAGATAAAATAGACAGGAAGCAATTCATCTCCTTCAAAATTAGTCATGCGCTCAAAACACAATGCCCGGCTGAAATCCGACATGACTTGATCAAACTCGTGTCCGGCATCAATGAAGTGGACATTAACGGGCTTGTGCGAGAACAGTTCATCAAGCGGAGTGCCGTACAGGTTTAGAGCCTTGTATTCGATGTTGTCTCGATCGGCATTCAAAGCCATGGCCTGATCAAAATGGTTTGGGAGATTGATAGTGTACACTTTATCAAACAGATAGCTGAGAACTCTGGTTGTCTGTCCCTTATGAGTGCCGTATTCAACCGCCCTATAATGCTTTGATTCCGGAATAGACTTGAAGAAGTTCCAAACGTCTTCTTTAAACTTCTTAGAAGTAGTTGAAAGATTTTCATGCTTGTCTTCTCTTATTTCTATCAGAATCTCTTCAATAGTTTTCATAGATGAAATTTGTGGGGCCGGATTTTTCCAGCCCCTTTTGGTTTGTTTATAGTCCGAGATGAGTTTTTACGATGTTGTAGTTGTACAAGAAATTTTTGTTTGGATCAACTGGAAGTTCAAGTGCAACGCCAAGCCGAATCAGTGTGGCCTTCTTAACGGCAAATAATTCCGACGTAGATTTAAACAAAACGGTTGACACTGTTTTCCAGTCAAGATTCGATGGAGCCGGAGGAACTTCCTTATCAGAAACTTTAATCTCCTCAATACACCAAAAGTCATCACACTCGTTTTTGTTGAGAGCAAAGGAATACGGCATCCAAAATTTGCCACCGATTCCCCAGTTCTCTCCCCATGAGTTTTGAATGAGAAATGCTTTTTTAGCATCGTCATAACCAATACAAAGAATAGCATGACCGCCGAGCAACTCTTCTCCCGGCTTTGGAATTGGCATTACTACCGTATCTTCAACCCAAGAGCCATAAAAAGAAGAATACACATTGAAGCCGAATGCAACAGCGGCTCCGGATAACAGTGTCTCCTTAATTGTCTGTTCTGTTTGATCCACCGCAGCATATTTGAATGCAATGTTTTTCAAACCATTTTCGTATGCCTTCTTCGAAGGTTCATCTGCAAACTTGCCGACATTGTACTTCCAGTCAACCTCATTTGCTAAGCCAAACTTATTCAGTGACTTAAATCCATCACGAATATAGGCTCCGGAATCTTCTTTCTCCCAACCTTGCATCTTGCGCGCATTGTAGTACACAAATAAACGCGACGGCTCGAAGTCAAAGTTGTCAAACTTCTGTGCCGATTCGTACCGGTATGCAGCGCAGGCGGAATTTGCAACACATGAACCAATACTTCCTTGATCATAAACTGGAATTTGCAGATCCAATTCAAATGCAGCAGGCAGTTTCTTTGGTGCAAGAAGTTTCCTGACCGATTTCAAATCACGTTCGTCTTTCGGCTGCCGTTTCCAGTTTAAAATCCGTTGATTACTCATTTTTCATTTCCTCATTTTTTGTTTTTCACAAAGTTAGTATATTGACAAACATTATACAATACCAAGACTGTTAATGTGATGTTAATTAAAAAGTGCCGAATAAGTTTTTTGTATCCACAGATCGGATTGCAATTTGCCGCCCGGAATGGCGTTGAAGTGATACACTGCTGGGATATTAAGATACAGCATTCGGTCATCCAAAATATTCTTTCGAACAAGGTCTTGCATATTGTACTTCGAAGACAATAGTTTAAGAGGAATGTCAAGCTCGTTAATAAACAAATTCATCAGCGGCTGATCCGTGCCAACGCCGTAGGTTCGTTGACAGTGTTGAACCTTGGCTCTGTTCGACCAATAAAAGTTTGTCAAACTCTCGTGGAGGTCAATGTACTTTTTATTAGTTACCATGAACCCACAGTTGATATAGTTCCAAATATCGAACTGTTTCTTAAAGTATTCCTTAAATTCGTATTGATAATTTTCAATACTCCGGATGACCCAGTCGTAGTCTCCATCATTGTGAACGGCTGCAAATTTACCCTCAGTTTCTAAAAAAAAGTTAGGGCAATTCGGATGAACTATCGTATCCGCATCAACCAAACACAACTGTTCGTCATCTTGTAAATCAAGCAGATTCGGCCAATAGTGTCTGAAATAAATAGGACTCATTTCATTCGGATCAAACAACGGCTCATCTAAAACCAAGCATTCGGCTTCGTTCTTATCACACCATCTTTTCCACGAATCAATACTGAGACTATACGCAGTGTTGCGATCAACACTCGTTCCCTTGATATTAGTAAGTAATACCTTATTCATAATCAATCTACAAAGGTTCGGTTACACTTATAACAACCACTGTTGGCCAAACCTTTGCGGGCATCTTCCTCAGTGATATATTCAAATTGATCCGCTCCACAAGAATGACAATAGCGAGGATACAAGAATCCGCCCCAAGGCTGTTTCATGTATTCACGATACATCTGATACTTTTCATCCGCTGTCGGAGAAACCAAGTGGACTTCTTTTATAAACCGGATAACATCACCCTTGGGTTCGTATCCAATTTCTCGAAGCGGAGCAATATTGGCACGGGCGATGTCTCTACCACGATACCCATGCTGATTATATAAAATCCTGAATTTGTTGAATACAGAATTTTCATTGTCATCATGTTTAGGACGTGCATACAATTCTGCGATGTCTTTAATCGAGATTGGGTTATCTGAACCTACGTCAAAAACGCGAAACCCTTCTACATTCAGCATCAGGAGGTTGGCATCAATTACATCCTGAACATACGTGAAGTCTCTCTTCTGCGAACCGTCACCGATGACAGGTATAGGCATCCTGCGCAACCTCGCGGTCTTAAACTTTTCCATGACTGTGGCGTATGATCCTCCGGCCATCCGAGGGCCGTACACATTGAAATACCGAAGGCACTGAACATCCAGACCTTTAATATTCGCGTACATTTCACACATCTCTTCACCGATAACCTTACTATGTGCATAGGGATTGTCCGGCTGTTCTACCGAGGAGCTGGATGAAAAAACTAATTTTATCCCTCTCTTTGAACAAAACTCCAACACATCAATCGTTGACATCAGATTGTTCTTGTAGTATCGCCCGGGATCGTCCAATGATGCAGGAATCCGCGCAGTTGCAGCAAAGTGAAACAGTACCGATGCTCCTTCAAAATCAGAACCATATTTGTCAGAAGAATGAGAAAACAAATCCGAATCAAAAGCCTCTCCCAAACGCCAAGGGCGACATTTTAGTTTTTCATTTTCATAATTTCCGGTTGAAAAATCATCAATGGCGATGACTTCCCATCCATCATTAATCAGGCGGTCAATCATGTGTCCGCCAATGAATCCGGCGGCTCCTGTGACAATTGCTTTTTTCATTGATAAAATTGTTTATTAGTATAATCGTATGTTTCGCGCATGATGCGTACCCGATCCTCAATTGCAAATCCGGTAAAGTGCCAGAGCCACGCATGACGCATGAAGTAGGGCCGAGCATCCTGTTTCAGTTGCCAGTTGTTTCCAAACATATTTTTTTTATGAATGGAAATCAAGTTCCAACTTGGTTGCAAAAGTTCAACCTCAGTGTGCTTCTGAATGAAGTAATTCAGAAGTGTCTGTTCTCGACCTCCGCCTTTGATTTTCTCAATCTCTGTCTTATTTTCAAGATAGAAATCAAGTAACTTCTCAAAAATATGGAGTTGGTCGTTGCACATAAAGAGAACTCCGGCATTGACATATTTGAATATATCAATCTCCGTCTCCGGAAAAAAATGTTTCCGGTCGTGAATTGAACTAAGCAACCAATTCAAATCGCAATGATCCAGTACCCCATATATCTTGTCGGGTTGAATCAACTCAAAGATGTTGGGAGCATCCCAGCGGATCATGGTATCACAATCCACGATTCCGATTTTCTCGTAATTGCTTGCTTTGATATAAACAAGTTCTTTGTTCCAAATCGGGTATGTAAACCGAGGATCGGGTTCTGTGTTTATAATCAAGTCAATATCGTGCCTTGAACAGTAATGTTCCCATGTGGCAATGGAATATTGAGCGTAGTCCCGAACATCAATTTTTGAGGAATCTGTCGGGATGTTAACCATGTAGATACAGTTTTTGTTCATTGCCATTGATAGGGTTTATATTCGTATGTCTTCTCAAAGACACCATTCAACGGCAGAAACCATACGTTCTCTCGAACGATTCTCGCTCTCTCCTCCCATGTTTGGGTTGATAACCAGCGAGTTTCTCCGTTGATTGTCTTTGGCAAAAACAGGAATTTAGTCACGATTCGTGACTTAAAGGTAGGCTGGGGATATTGAACTGTTTTTTTCATAGCTTGAATTTTGATACAAAGATAAGTGCATTCAAGATATCATGCAACTTTTTAGAAATGTTTTTTTCTAAAAATAGTTACAGAGTTTGGTTGTTTGTAACTTTCATACACCAACTCATAACCAAGAAATTGCCAATACTGTTTATGCTCTTCGTGGCTTGTAAACATAGCCAAATGCGGTTCGTGCCTCATAAAATTACTTTCTATCTCAATCGGCAATATCGTATGTATATAACCGCCAAATTTCAAGAAAGAATCAATTACCTGACGAACTAATATAGGATCGTAGCAGTGTTCAATAACATGACTGGCAGAAACAACATCGTACATTTTATACGGAAACGGATTACCTTCGTGAATATCAAACTGTCTTAACCTGTGACAAATAGTCGGAGAGGTATCATCCCATATCTGCTGACACATGGAACCAATGTCGCAACCGTATGCGTCATGTCCCTGTTTGATCAAATCTTTTACCGTGTATGCTGGGAGCCTGCATCCTATGTCCAAAAAAGCCCAGTCTTTCTCAAAGCTAATTTTGGCATTTTTGAAATCTTTGAAAAACGTGTTTGAGTTTTGGGTTCCAGCCGCACGATTACTCTGAACGGTTACATAGTCTTCGTGATTTCCTTTTTCTTTTAATAACATTACTTTACCCAGTTTGGATGTGATTGAATATGCACGGGATGCAAGGTTGTTATGAATTTGGCGTACCTTCCATCATCATTTCGTGTAGGTCTCAGAACGACTCGGTCATACGGCTCGGCAGTTTCATCTAAACGATAACCATTCTCCACATACATATTACTCAACCTTCGTACCTCCTGTAAACCCTTTTCAAAATCTTTCCAGTATTGTGGATCACTTCGGTGTATGAGTTCGTATCGGAGTTCTTTGTACTCGCCACTCACGAACCAGCAGTAATGTCGAATGAAGAATGACTCCTTATCAATAGGTTTCAATTTCGGATACTGCTGTGACATGAACCCGTCCATCGAGGCAAGATACTTCGGCTTACTATCAAAACAGTATGCAAGTCTTCTGTACTTAGGCTGCCGGATATTGATTGCTTCTGTATAATATTGAGTTTCCAAAAAATCTACCCACTGACAGGACAAGCCTTCTCCGGGTTTGAGTTTAGATATCTCTTTGTCAATAGCGGCTTTATCGCCTTCGTAAAAAAACGCATCTGGTTCCAGTGGAAATATTATATCCCCTTCGCCAAATAACTCGCCCTCTGGGCATATTGCTTGTTGAAAACACTGATTAGCATCTTTATCTCGGTACGTCATAATCCTGAGATCAATGCGCGGTATATCGTGATTTCCGTCGTATCGCTCGTTCAACTTACCAACAACAAATGTTGTCAAATCGTCCAAGTCAAATCCGGCCTGCGGATATTGAGGATGACACCATTTCTTTCGGAACACATCATCTATATGACCTTTGTTCTCGGGGCCAGCAGGCATTAAACCTTCCGCGATAGCAATTATGTCAGGTTCAAGTACATCAATCCAGTTCTGAATTGCGTACTTCAATAAGTGAAATGATGCAAATGACGGAGTGACTATTACTCGCCTGCGTCTTCCTGCGGTTGTTCTGTTTTCCATTTTTTTCTTTTTATAGCAACACCTATACCAGCCCAATCATCGTGTGCATTAAATTCGATGAAGTGAAAATCGTTTGTTTTTTTCGAAAGTTCTTTCCAAAATTTCGCTACGTAAACATTCCGTTCTCGGTGTCTCTCAGTATCATTGATGTCGTGGAACACTATTAGTCCGCCCTCCCTAACCAACTCGGAGTACATTTCAAAGTCCTGTTTAACACCTTCATAAGAATGATCTCCGTCGATGAATAGGAAGTCGAGCAATTCTATTTCGGATGGATTGCCAGAATTTAATATGTCGAAAACCCTTTGTTTAGTGCTATCACTATGACTGTCTCCTCGAATAAAATGACAATTTGGATACCTCTCATAAAACCAAACATCTCTGTCGTCCATATATTCGTCAGGAATTCCACCGTGAATACCGCCATCGGACATATCTACGGAAATATTAACACCGGAATTCTTGTTAAGTTCATTCCAAATGTAGAACGTGCCTCCGTATTTTGTACCAATTTCAAGTACGTTGTATTTGATTCCGGAATCAACAAACAATGCCAATGCTCTATGCTTGTAGAAGAAAGTGGCAAAGTCGGTTATTTCAGACTTGACCTGTGGCATATACAAGTTATACGCCTCTTCAATTATCTTTTCAATATTCATTTTATCTGTCTTTTTTTAAAATGGTTAGCCCGCATCCTATGTTATCAAAGTATTCGATAAACCATCCCGGGTTGTCAATAATAAACTTGTTGATAACCGGATTCAATTCGTGCCCAAACAGTTTGGTGTCGTGAAATCCTAAGTATGTTGTCACTGAACTTCCGTGTACATTTAGTTCTTGCTGTAAATGCTTTCCCGTATGCAGTGAATCAATAAACAGAAAATCTATTTTTGGAAATTTAATTTCCAGACTGGAACATTCGTATGTGAAGAAGTTTTTTTCTTCCTTCTCCGCCAGTTTTACTGCATGATCCAGCCAAATGTTTCTGCTCAATTCTCTGTGAGCCTTTATCGGATTTTTGTGAAAGTCAACATCAACGCTGTGTACTTCTCTACACTTGGAATGTAAAAATGCAAACGTAGAATTGACCTGATTAACTCCGAATTCTACTACGACCTCAGATTGATCTGCGTAATATTTAAGAATCTCCATGTAAGGAGCAATCCATTGTATAGAGTTCTTGCCTTTCTGATCCTCTGGGTTCGATTTGATAAACGCATAGTGTTCTTCTATCGTATCAAATAGGCCATATCTTTCTTCTAAATTCATGCGTTATTGGAATTGTTTGTAAAGTCCGTTGGTCAATTCAAAATCAAACTTCTTTACATCTCGGGGAGTCTGAACCTTGGCCCATTCCCACATCTTTTTCAATCCCTCTCGTATTCCTGTTTGACATCTCAGGCCAAGTCGAGCCGCGGCCAAGTCGTGGTTGCTATACGCATTACTTGCCTCGTGAATTCCCGGGTAAAACTTGTACTCTATCGGCTTATCGGACACCTGTTCCAGTACCTGTGCCACTTCCATCAATGTCATCTCTAAATCTGAACCGATGTTAAAGGTTTCATATAAGGTATCCTCGTCTTCTCCACACAACAGGAGCGGAAGCATTATATCGTCCACGTATGTAAACGCTCTTCTCTGTACGCCTTCTCCGTATATAGATATAGGCTCGTTGTTCAAAATCTGCCGCATCCATATTCCTAATACATTTCTATACTTGTCCCAAATATTTTGCTTAGGGCCGTACACGCTATGAGGTCTCACGATAGTCCATTTCAGTCCGTGTTGAACCTTTGCGCAATGCAAATCCATTTCCACAGCATACTTTCCAATCCCGTATGGGTCAATTGGTGCTGGTGTCTGAGATTCTACAAATGGAGTCTCGTTGTTCCCATACACCGCCATGGATGAAAAGAATACCAGTCTGTCAACATTGTATTTGATACAATAATTTATTACGTTTGCTGAGTTAACTATGTTACTGGTATAGTAAAACTTTCGCATAAACGGAGATGCGGATTCGGCGGCAATGGCGGCCATGTGATATACGATCCTCACGTTGTGCTTCTCAAAAATATCTGTCAGGTCGGAACCTACGTCTCTGATATATTTCTCGCAACCATCTGCAAAAAAAGATTCATCTGATCCGGACAAGTCGTCAAGAGCGATCACATGGTATTCAGTATTTTTTACAAGATACTCGCAGAAATTCGATCCGATACATCCGGCGGCACCAGTAACTAAAATAGAAGGTTTCATCAGTAAATTTCTTTTAATAATGTGTCAATTTTGTTTTTGTTCTGGGCACGACCTTCGTTGCTCTTTCGAGTCAGTTTCTCATTATGCAGTATAACGTCAAAATTTGGCTCAGGAGAGTTTATCTCTGCAAGTCTCGCTCTATCCCCTTCCCCAATTCTTATGTCGTTAGAAACCAATTCTTCTATCTGTTCAGCGATGTCGTCAAACTTAAAGGTACGCTTTTCTCCTTTAAAATCATACGATCCAACGCTCAACATTTCAATGAACAAATCGTTCAACTTAAACTTAATTTCTTCAATAATTTCTTCTTGATGAAGAACGAGTTCTGAATTACCATCCTTTTGGAAGAAGTACCATTTAATTCTCTCGGTAATAAGCCTGTCAAGGTAGGCAGAAAAAGTGTCAATGTTTGTTATTCTCATTTTGTATATCCTTAATAAAAAAAGTCATTACACCATATAGGAGTTTTCTCCCCCACGTAAGCGCCGGAAACATTGTATGAGAAGTGTTCAATAGCATCTTCCTCGCTCATAGTCTCACACAATATCCCTATACATTTAGAGACAGAGTATATCAACCTCATAGACGATTCGTCGATCCCTATGATTGCTCCGTCGAACCCATCAGCCTTTAAAATTTCTTCGTCTTCGTATCGCTCTAAAATCTGTTCGAGTAAATTATTAAACTGTTCCATATCCCGGTAGGTTTGAAATCCAATGATGTGTGTGTTCAACCAGTTTATACGGATTGTATGCCTCTGTATAAGCAGCCCGCATATTGTTTGTAAAATATTCTTGCTTGCTTTTGAAGTCAGACAAAATAACATCTATCTTTTCTTCAAGATCAGAGAAGTCCCATGCGCAGGAAACATAGGTTTCGTCCGAATAAACATTTGGCACTGTTTCAATATGAGACATATCCGGCTTGATTAGAACCGATCCAAACATAACCGCTTCAAGGTCTCTCGGTGCTATCTCTCCATAACCAAATGGAGCAATAACTATTCTACTCTTCCTCATTATATCATAATACTGGTCTATCGGAAGATGCTTTCCTGCATCCAGCATTTTAACCTTTATATTCTTCGGAAGATTGTTCAGGACATCTATACAATTTTTCCTGTGCCTGTCATAATATCCGTTAACACCTTCCATAAACTCTGTATTCTCTTTTGCTGGATACGAAAACAGGGCACATACATCGTATTCTTTATTTATTTCGGTATAATCAAACCACTTTGGCGTAATTGTAGATAACCAATTCGTTCCGGATAATTTTATTCTCTCAAAGTCCAAATCATTCTGAGCATAGTCGTACCATTTATTCTCACCGCTTACTCCCCAATATGCCCTGCCAAATACACTGGGCACATTGTACATCGAACGATCCTTGTACATAGAATTCTTCATCAGCGCAAGCGCGTGAGAATCCTTAACGATCTCCCACATACCAACAAGACTCGCGGAGTCGCTGCCATCAAACACTACTACATCCATATCTTTATGATAGGTGCTTAATATTCTTTTGCCACGATCTATGCAGTCCTGAAAGGTTTGTTTTTTATTGACCAGAGAAGCCTGACTCACCCAGTTCATATCTGCCTGACCCTCTGCAACAAAAGTTATGCCCACGTCTCTAAATATAGAAGAAGCCATTATATATGGGCGAAAGGTAGTTTCTGCCCGATGTTTGTACATCTCTATGAGTTTGATTTTCATCGCACAAGGGTGTTATAATATTCATTTTGTTTTTTCTGTCGTTCAATATCCTTAACATGAAACAGACAAAATGACAAATCGCCATGTAGAATAAATTTATCTGAAACCGTTGTTTGACCGTGGCCGGGAGGTAGTGTTGAGTAAGTCTTGAACCCAGTGATCCTTTCATGTACCTTTCCAGTATAACGGATTTCTTTTGAGTTCCGGATCAACCTCATTTGATAATCAAACGGGTTTACCAAAGTTACTGGACTATTGGTATCAATGCCATACATTTGAAAGTATTTCTTGTCGTCTTCGGATGGTTCAATTATCGCAGTCTTCCAGCCGCACTGCTTAACATAGTCATCTGTCAATCCCTTGACTACATTCGCCCTCGGAACAGCAACACAATCAATCAAGCCTTCATCACTATCAATTGAACCGGATAGCAGTTCTTTGGTATAGATAATCAAGAAGTCAGTAGGAATTTCATCTGCATCGATGAGGAAAATATAACTGGATGTGCAAGTGGACAGCAAATTGTTTTTGTAAGAAGCAAAGTCTCCGTTAAGAGGATATTCTGTATATACAAAATTCGGAATTTTATTTTGATACTTTCGTATCACAGAAACAACTCCATCCGTAACCTTGCCCTGATCTCCTTGAATTACTATTTCGTCATAGTATCCTTGTAACTTACACAAGTGATTCAGGAGCCGTTCCAATTCAACTTCCTCGTTCCATACACTGATAGCGATCGAGAGTGTCAAATTATGCTTGGTTTTTTCTTCGGTATAATTCGTTGAAAGCATCTATAAATTTTTGATATGATATTTCATTTGTTATCTCAACGGCATGATCCACATTTGTGTAGTCATGTACAACCCAACCGGATTCAACTGGAAGCATAGCGTGCTTGTCTGTAAAAGCTACCAATTTAAACCATGTTTTACCTTCGTTGTCCACAATTTTAGAGTCCCAAACATAAAGACTCATATACGGCTTCAAAGTCTCTGGATCAGCAGTTTCGTCAAAGTGATAACCCGTTTCCAAACAAAGGTAGTCAGTCCCGTCTTTTACAACTGTTTCTTCGCCAGTGACCGGAGAGGGATATTTCTTTATCATATCTTTTTCAGTTTTGGAAGATTCAGTGTTATTTGTTTTGGCACCGATGAGATATACTTGTTCATAATCTCGTACAACTTGATACCCATTTTTTCAATGGAAAAGTTATCACGAATGATTTTGGATTGCTTTCTACTCCTTTCCAAAAAAGAATCGTACTTCTCGTAACATTGACTCAGCATCATACTGGCGTATTGATAGTTTATAGTAAACCATTTGCTGTCCTTCGGAAGCCATTCATTTGCAGCGCTCCCATGTATTTTTGTCAGTTGGCCGGGGAGCAGGAAATTGTACTCGGGACTCAAAAAGTCTAACGGCCCAGAGTAGTTTGACGCAATGATTGGTTTGCCAGTTGCAGCGAATTCCAGCAGAGGCAATCCATATCCTTCGCCCTTGTGGAAAGAAACCATGGCCTTAACCTTGTGATGATTGTACAGTTCCGCCATTTGGTTATCAGACAGGTCTCCATTAATTACATAGATATTTGGAAACTTTCCACCAAATCCGGATTCTCTGATTATCTCTTGAATCTGCTGTATCTTGTCCAAAACAATATCTCGTTCGGTTATAGAAAAACCAGCCATTCCGGTTTTCATAATAAGCCCAGGCCTGTTCTTTTTGTTTTTGAACGTGTCGTAGAAAGTCTTGACAACCATGCCGACATCTTTGCGATCCTCTCCAATTACGCCTGACAGCCAGTGACCAACTTGTAAGAAACAAAAGTCTTCTGAGACAGTTTCGTTGATGTACTTACTCAATTCGCCGGGAACATAAGTCTTGTTAAACATGGATACGTCAATTCCCTCGAACAGAACTTCGACAGGAACTTTGACCTCAACAGTGTCTTCTACTTGTTGAGTTTGCTGATTTTTTTTATCGTACTTTGTATTGATCAGAACATCTTTGGTGAAGGTACTCGGTGTTAGTACGAGGTCAACATTGTTACATCCTTTCAAAAATTCTATCGGCGCATCAGTAGCTTCTGTTCCGGCGGTAATTCCTATTGAATATTTTCCGATTCTCTGAAACTCATTCGGGATCGTAATATGAATAGATACGTCCGGCTGATATGTCATCTGATTGTTCGGCATCAATAATGACAACAACTTCATGTCATCCGGATTGTTCCTGTCCAATGCAGTTTGGGGAGTGGCACCCCACTTCAAAGACACCAGTTGGACATCATATTCAGCCATGATGTCTGGATTGTCGATTATGGATTTTATTATCGCTCTACTATGAACGCCGTAACCGGATCGAGTAGTGAACGGAGATATTACTATGAGTGACTTTTTCATTTTACCAAGTTATTCCGTTATTAGTTATTTTTTTACGTTCAGCGACTTTGATTATTTCCGCTTTGGGTTTAGGTTTAAAGTTGTCAATACAAGTATCAACAGATTTAATAAACCGTTTCACAAGATGGACAGAAGACATTCCGCTCTCTTCACTCATCACCCAGTCCCTGCCAGCCTGTCCGCAGGCAACTCGCTCTTCCGGAGACAGATCGTGTATGTATCTCAAACCAATTGCAGCATCTTCGGCATCACAATAGTCATCGAAAATATACGGAGTAGGAATTGAGCCTTGTAGTGCCCTTGCCCTCGGAAACAGTGCGTATGCCCATTCTCCGTGATTGATGTGCCTTCCGCGATGGTTTGACGTGAAGTTATCATCGAACTCTACCCACTCACCATTATCATTCTCAAATCTCATTTGATCTTGTAAGCCGCCAGTCGCCGGAGCAATTATCATGGTACCACACATCAAAGATTCATTCGCGGCCAAGCCAAATCCCTCGGCACTCGACATAAAGAATGTACAGTCTGCCAAGTTGTAAAAATAATTTAGATGCTGGGCCGAAATCATTTCCTCAATAAACAAGACCTTGTAGTCTGGACAAATTGCTCGTTTAACAGCGAGCAGGTCTGTACCGTTCTCGTCCTGAATAGCAGTCTTCATAATCAGGCAACACTTCTTTGCTTGTTCCGGAGTAAGACCGTCGCAGAATCTCGCATAAGACAGCAGAATATCTCCGGGCTGTTTTCTCCGAATGTTGCGAGAGTTGTAAAATATTACGAACTCGCTGCCATGCTTCTCTTTAAAATTGTTTTTGAACGTACAGTACGCTTCCCAGTCAGGAGATTCCGGAGTCTGTTTATAAAAGTATTTCACGGATGAGCCGTGCGGTACATAACTCAGAAGAGTTCCAGTGACATCAGTAGTGTTGTCTATATCAGAAGTTTTCGTACCATGATGATCCAGTACCATTCTATTGATCACTTTTGTCTGTCGGTTGATCGCCATCAGAAGATCACAGGAAGAGTATGCAGATGCGTTCCAAAATGGAGCAGGGAAATTGTCCCATATATTCCAATACATCACCGGAATTTTAAACTCTACCCTGAGTTCATGTTCCATCAAAAAAACGTGTCCGAAAAACCTTGGATCAGTTACCAACAAAATGGCATCCGGATTTTCGTAAGATATGATTTCTCGAATGACATCCGCGTTACCATATCCCGTGTGGCAATATATCTTACAATAAGCATCCGTTATACCTGCCTCTCGGTTTATCTCTTCGCTCAGGTCAATGATTTTGCCGTGGTCGGGGTGTTGGAGTGCGGCTCCGAGTTGAACCCAATCGTACCGATGGGCTGTTCCAATCACTACTTCTTTGGCAGCAGTTGCCACACCCGAAGCATATACAATAGAATCAGATATTAGGAATATCTTTTTTTTCTTTGGCCCGGAGTTTATCCGTTGCAACTTAGGTAACTGAATTTGCATCTATCAATTTTTTTG
>Ga0315903_10000941_pt1 | contig 44066 bp, 48 predicted proteins | sample LakEriMetagenome_7_FD_203524 | JGI IMG/M metagenome (GOLD analysis project Ga0315903, IMG submission 203524) | Freshwater fungal communities from buoy surface, Lake Erie, Ohio, United States - Buoy 2 MA119 | ecosystem: Environmental > Aquatic > Freshwater > Lake | place: USA: Lake Erie, Ohio... | reverse complement strand
CCAGACAACCCATAGTTTTTTAACTGATTTCATATATTGGTATTCAATTCAACTATTTTACTTGGGCCAAACAGACGTTTTTGCGATGGGAGTCTTTGATTGAAAAGCAGGCGGTTGAATTGGCCCAAGCAGAACAGACGAAAATCAAATTCAAAATAAGGATGGCGAATTTCATGTCTTGTCTCCCTACAGATTTAACCCATTGCCCTTCATTTTGGTTGACAATGAGTCGTGTCGACACGCCCTGCTTCTCTTCATTCATTCCAAGGAAGTTTCATCATGTCAGAAATTCGTCCTGCCAACAATCGGCCCGAAACGCCTCGTGTTCAACAAGAAAGACCGGTCAAAACGGAGCAGAAGGTCAAAAACGATCCGCCGCCAAAAATGGAGCCTCAACGTGAAGTGACAAGACAAGAGGTTAAATCAAATGACCAACCCAAAGGCGGCAACGTCGACATCACGGTTTAAGCTTTGATAGGTAGGGCATGATTTAAAATGACGCCTTCATACCAACACACAGAAAGTAGGCCCCATGGGCGCCCAGTGGAAAGCAAAAGGCAAAGCACAAGCCGCAGACGCTAGAGGCAAACTCTTTGGGCGCTTGGCCAAGGACATCATGATGGCGGCCAAGAGTGGCCCCGATCCAGCGGCCAATTCTCGACTTCGTTTGGTGGTCGAGCAAGCCCGCAAGGTGTCTATGCCCAAAGACACTCTAGAACGCGCCATCAAAAAAGGAGCCGGCTTGTTGGGTGACCCTGTTCATTTTGAACGCGTCATCTACGAAGGCTTTGCACCGCATCAAGTACCCGTCATGGTTGAAGCATTGACTGACAACCTCAACCGCACAGCCTCGGAAGTTCGCGTTTTATTTCGCAAAGGTCAACTTGGTACATCTGGTTCAGTTTCATGGGATTTTGATCATGTCGGTATGATTGAAGCCGAGCCTGCGCAGGCGAATGCAGACGCAGAACTGGCAGCCATCGAAGCTGGGGCGCAAGATTTTGAAGCTGCAGACGAAGAAGGTGTCACAGTTTTCATCACAGACCCAAGTGATTTGGATTTGGTCAGCAAAGCACTGCCCGAGCACGGGTTCACCGTTTTGTCCAACAAGTTGGGCTATCAACCCAAGAACCCAGTCAACCCAGCCAACTTAAGCGCCGAGCAGCTCGAGGAAGTGGAAAATTTCTTAGCCGCCATGGACGGCAATGACGATGTACAAAATGTCTTTGTAGGCTTGTCGGGCTAATCCCCCATACAGCTGATCCCAGGGGTCATTTGGCCGCGGGTTTGGGTTTCTCGCCGCCCGCAGGTTTGATCAAGCAAACAATTTTAGAATCCCTTTCCTTGTACTCATATTTGGGGCAAACGTCTAGCGTGCTCTTTTTCTCTAATGGCTGGGGCAAAGATTCTGGTGTTGATTTAGGCCGGGTGATGCGCTCCGGAACAACCGATCTTTCTGGTGCTTTTTTGTCATTCGCTTTGGGTGGGTCGCTAGCATAGGCATTGACAGCACCCAGCATGGTCAAAATGATCAGTAGTTTCATGAGTTCCTCGCAATACTTGCATTGAAACACATGTCATTTTGATTGAATTTTCTAAATAGAACAAGCTGGCCGACATACCAGCGCACAAATTCTTGCATTTCGAGTTAGGACTGTTTGAACAGCCAAAATGCACGCATCATTGAATGCCCTGTTCTTATGAAATGGCTTCAGATGGCAACCTATCAATCCGGCAAACTGCCCACGCCACCTGAAGCGCCTGTTGTTCACTATCTGCAGCAAACTTGGGAAATTGCAGCCCAGCTTAGAGCCTCTGACATCCATTTTGAGCCCTTCGAAAACTTCTTCCGCGTCCGCTTGCGTGTCGATGGTGTTTTACAAGAAATTGCACCGCCGCCATTTGAGTTCAAAGAACAAGTCGTCTCTCGCATCAAGGTTTTGTCGCGCTTAGACATTGCAGAGAAGCGCGTACCACAAGACGGCCGCATGAACCTGGGTCTTCAAAATGCACAGCGTCTCAATTTGCGGGTGAGTACCTTGCCAACGCTCTTCGGCGAAAAGATTGTGGTGCGCATTTTATCAACCGATTTGGCCAAGCTCAATTTAGATCATTTGGGTTATGGCGCGACCGACAAACAAAAACTGCTTGAAGCCATTCAAAAACCTCATGGCATGGTTTTGGTCACAGGGCCCACAGGTTCAGGCAAGTCTCAATCGTTGTATGCCTGCTTGAATGTACTCAACCGGACTGAGGTGAACATTGCAAGCGTAGAAGATCCCTCTGAAATTCAACTGCCAGGCATCAATCAAGTCAATGTGAAAGAAAGAATTGGCCTTAATTTCGCCACATCACTTCGTGCCTTTTTGCGCCAAGACCCCGACATTCTCATGGTGGGGGAAATCAGAGACCATGAAACGGCAGACATTGTGATCAAGGCTTCGCAAACAGGCCATTTGGTGCTGTCCACTTTGCATACACAAGACGCACCCAGCGCTTTGGTTCGTCTTCGCAACATGGGCGTTGCCACCTACAACTTGGCATCCAGCATCAGCCTCATATCTGCACAGCGCTTGGTGCGCCGCTTGTGCGTTCATTGCCGCACACCCATCAGTGTGTCACCTCAACGGCTTCAAGAATTAGGCTTGAAATCTTTCGCCGATCAAGCCTCACCACAACACCATTTTTATGCAGCAAAAGGCTGCTCTCAATGTCACAGGGGCTACTGGGGCCGGATTGGTTTGTTCCAAGTCATGCCAATCACTTCAGCAATGCAACATTTGATTTTGCAAAATGCCAGTGGCTCCGAACTGGCAGCGCAAGCTGAAAAAGAGGGTGTCAATACACTGCGCCATGCAGGACTTCTCCAAGCCTCGATGGGTATCACCTCTTTGTCCGAAGTTCTGGCTCACACCGATGTCGCTTGATGCCGCCCTCTCACGGGCAGTGGCCAGGCGGCACACTGCCCCCATTCGCAAATTCAAAAGCAAGCCTGTGCCAGCCCAAACACTCAGCGTTTTCACACGGCAATGGTCAGCCCTCATGAGCGCTGGCATTCCCCTGTCTCAGGCGTTTGAATTGCTCAGTCAAAACATCGTGGGGTCTCGCGCCCATCAAAAGGCCTTTGGTGATACTTTGCAAGCACTGCGCACCGAAGTCAATGCAGGCCAGTCGCTGCACGCGGCTTTTCAAAAACACCCTCAGGTTTTCAATCAGCATTACTGCAGTTTATTGCACGCAGGCGAGTCAGCTGGCATCTTGGACAAAATTTTAAACCGCTTGGCAGACACTCTTGAAGCCCATGCCGCCTTGAAAGCCAAACTCAAAAATGCACTCATTTATCCAGTCAGCATATTGCTCATTGCTGTCATGGTGTTGGTGGTGATCTTGCTTTGGGTGGTGCCTGTCTTTGAAGATGTTTTCAAAAGCATGGGCGCGTCTTTGCCTTGGGCAACGCAACAATTGATCAACCTGAGCCTTTGGGTGGGTCAATGGGCTGACATTCTTTTTGGGGCACTTTTGGCATTCACAATCTTGCTAAGTAGGGCGCACCAAAGATCCTTGAAATTTCAAATTCTTTTCGAAAAAATGATCTTTCACATTCCGGTTATGGGCCCGCTTTTGCAAAACGCCATGATAGTCAAATGGACACAAACTTTATCGGCTTTGCTGCAGGCAGGCATACCTTTGGCCGAAGCACTAGCGCCTGCTACTGCTGCAAGTGTCTCGCCTAATTTGGCACAAGCCACGCTTGAAATGACAGAACGCATTCAAGAAGGGCAAAGTTTGAGCAAGGCCATGTCAAAATCCAACTTGTTCTCTGCCATGACCATTCAGATGTGCGCCATTGGCGAAGAAACGGGGTCACTAGATACCATGCTTGAACGTGCTGCCAAACTGATGGAGTCAGATGTGAATCAACAAATTGGCAATCTGTCGACACTTCTCGAGCCTGTCATCATGGTGGTTCTGGGCACACTCATCGGTGGCATTTTGTTGGCCTTGTACATGCCCATCTTCAACCTAGGACAAGTCTTTTGAACATCACCACTGCATGGCCTCCATTGTGGTTGTCCCCTGACACCATGGGCTGGGTATTGCCCTCTTCGGCAGAAGTCAGTTTGGCACAAATCTTGTGGGTGGTTGCCATGGGCCTTGTCATTGGCAGTTTTGTGAATGTGCTCATTCACCGATTGCCGATCATGATTTTGAGGGCTGACGAAAGTGACTCCGATGGTTTCAATTTGCTCACGCCACGATCTCACTGCCCACACTGTCTTCAAACTCTTCGCTGGTACGAACTCATTCCCGTAGTGTCTTACTGTTTAAGCTTTGGTCGTTGCAAACATTGCAATCAGACCATTTCTTCTCGCTACCCCTTGGTCGAGATCATCACAGCTGCGTTGTTTTGCATGTCTCTCCTCAAGTTCGGTTTTGGCTATTCAGCCTTGTTAGGAGCTTTTTTCTGCGCTGCGCTTTTAGCCTTGGCTTGGATTGATGCCGAAACATTCCTACTTCCAGACCTTCTCACGCAAGCCTTGCTGTGGGTGGGCCTCATTGGTAGCGCCATGTCGCTCACCCCCACCCTGCTCGTGCATTCAGTTGCTGGTGCTGTCTTAGGCTATGGGCTTCTATGGCTGGTCAGCTGGGGCTTTGAGCGAATTGCGGGCAAAGAGGGCATGGGGCAGGGAGATCTCAAATTGCTGGCCGCGATAGGCGCCTGGGTGGGCGTTTGGAGCCTTTTGCCTTTGCTCTTGTTGGCCTCTGTTTCTGGGCTGATTTTTGGGGTCATCCAAAAAATTCGAGGACAACTGGGTCACAATGGGCACTTCGCTTTTGGACCTTTTTTAGCCTTTTCTGGATTCGCATGTTTCTTTTTAGGCATTTCCATGGGAGCTTGACCCGTTGAGCCGCAAGCCAATTCGACTGGGCCTGACGGGCGGCATTGGCAGCGGCAAAAGTACGGTAGCCAGCATCATGGCCAGCGCGGGCGCCGCCGTTATGGACGCAGATGCCATATCCCGGTCTCTCACCCTGCCTGGAGGACGCGCCATTCCTGCTATCTTGGCTGAATTTGGCGAACAACTGATAACCCCTGACGGCGCCATGGACCGAGCAGCCATGCGCGCACTGGTCTTTTCGGACCTCCAAAGCAAGCGCCGACTCGAGGCCATCATTCACCCACTGGTTGGGCTAGTCCTTCAAGAAGAGAGCAATACCGCCATTTCAGCGGGTCATGCCTGTTTGGTCTATGACGTGCCCTTGTTGGTAGAGTCTGGCGAACGCTGGCGGCGCCAAGTTGACTGGGTCTGCGTGGTCGACTGTGAATTAGAAACTCAAATTCAGAGGGTTATGAGCAGAAATCAGTTGGGGCGAGCTGAAATCGAGCAGATCATTTCTCAGCAAGCCAGCCGGCAACAGCGCTTGGACAGCGCCGATGCTGTCATTTTCAATGAAGGCATCGATTTAGCCCATCTGAAACAACGGGTCCATGAAATGATGGCCCGCTTCGAGCTATGATCTCGGCACGGAAAGACGCAGCGTGATACTTTACGAATACCCCCTCAACGAACGAACTCGGACCTATTTGCGTCTGCAGCATTTGTTTGCACGCTTTAACCAATTGAGTCAGCGTTCCGAGGCACTAGATCACCATTACGCGCTCACCACGATTTTTGAAATCATGGAAGTAGGTTCTCGGTCTGAATTGAAATCAGATATTCTCAAAGACATCGAGCGGCACAAGCAGCAACTCAACAGTTACCGTGGCAACCCCTCCATTTCCGAGAAGGCGCTTGATCTGGTGATTGCTCAACTCGAACAACGCTTCGAATCGCTCAACAGCATGGTTGGGAAAATGGGCAGTTCTTTGGGTGAAAGTGAATTTCTCAACAGCATTCGAAGCCGTACAGCCATTCCCGGCGGAACCTGTGAATTTGACTTACCAGCCTACCACGCATGGCAACACCATGAACCTGCTGACAGGCAGGCTAATTTGCTCGAATGGTCGCAACACTTTGCACCTTTGGCCAATGCGATTCAACTCATTCTCAAAATGATGCGCGAATCTGGCAGCACTCAAAAGGTCATGGCAACGGGGGGGCAGCTTCAACAAAATTTACCGCAAGGCCGTAATTTTCAATTGCTCCGTTTGCGAATTGACGACACTTTGAACCTCACACCCGAGATCAGCTGCAACAGATTGCTGGTGGTCATTCGGTTGATGCAACAAACAGCCGATGGCAAATTGATTGCCAACAAGGAAGACACCCCCTTTGAAATGACGCTCTGCGCTTAAAGTGCAGGCGCAGTCTGAATTGGCAAAGAGACCCATGAGCGAGCCATCCGCCAAACCCAAACAAGTGAAGTGCCCCACCTGCAGCGGCCCTAGCCTTTTCAGCTCACAAAATGTCTACCGTCCCTTCTGCAGCGCACGATGCAAAGGCATTGATCTGGGTGCTTGGGCCAATGAGAGCTTCAGAGTCCCCGAAGAAACGCCACCCGATCAAGATCATTTTGGTGACCCCAAGTTGCAATGAAGATGGACTAGCTTGAAGCCTGATGTGTGTCACCCACAAAGCCACTTTCTTCGGCCAACCAAGTTAGAACGGGCACTGTCCCAGGCAAAACAGGTACCACTTGAACAGGCAAAATTTGCCAAGCAAACTGTTGCCCTTCCCGCATTTCCAAGTTGCCTTGCCAGCTGCGAACCTTGCAAAAGTTCAACCTGACCAAAGCGTGCGGATAGTCCACCCATTGTTGACGCCAAATTTGAACGTCATCAATCTTCAAGCCAAGCTCTTCTTCAAGTTCCCGCGTTAAGGCCTGTTCAACGGTTTCACCGGCCTCTAGCTTGCCACCCGGAAACTCCCAGTAAGCTTCGTACACTTTGCCTGGGGGTCTTGAGGTGAGTAAGAATTGATTTTGTGCATTGATCAAGATGCCCACAGCCACATCGACTGTCTTGCGATTTTGTCCGCCATCACGTTGAAGATGCGCATCCGCTACCAGCAGAGGCTGGCCAAATGCGGCAGCCTCGCTCATAAAGATCGCTGAGTGGACGCGCCTTGACCCATGCGGCCCACACAATCGCGCGCAAACTGATAAGCCACGCGGCCACTGCGTGAGCCACGCTCTAGGGCCCACACCAGGGCTTCAGGCCCAGAAGCTTGAATGACAGCTTCGCTGGCACCCAAAGACCGCAGCCATTGCGCCACGATGGCGAGGTATTCATCTTGCGAGAAGGGGTAGAAACTGATCCACAAACCAAAGCGTTCGGACAAAGAAATTTTTTCTTCAATGACTTCACCGGGGTGCACTTCGCCATCTTCGGTGTGCGTGTAGGTCAGGTTGTCCTTCATGTGCTCTGGTAACAAATGGCGACGGTTGCTGGTGGCGTAGATGAGCACATTGGGTGTGGATGCCGCCACCGAACCATCGAGAATGGATTTCAAAGCTTTGTAGCCACCTTCACCATCTTCAAAGCTCAGGTCATCGCAAAAGATGATGAACTTTTCTGGCCTCCCAGCAACCACATCGACAATGTCGGGCAAATCGGTCAGGTCTTCTTTGTCAACTTCAATGAGGCGTAAACCTTGGGTCGCGTAGGCATTCAAACAAGCTTTGATCAATGAAGATTTACCGGTACCCCGTGAACCTGTGAGGAGGACATTGTTGGCCGGCAAGCCTTGTACAAATTGCAAGGTATTTTGTTGCAACTTTTCTTTCTGCCCCTCAATTTCCTGCAAGTCAGCCAGGTTCATGTCTGACACATGGCGCACAGCTTCTAAGACACCATGGCCTGATGCACGCTTTCGATAGCGCCAAGCAATGGCCTCATGCCAATCGGGCTCGCTTAAGGGCTGAGGCAGAACGCGTTCAATGCGCTCCATCATGAGCACAGCACGTTCTAAAAGTTTTTCAATAGCGTTGCTCATGATCGATAGTCTGCATTGATGGATACATAGTCGTGGCTCAAATCACAGGTCCAGACCGTGTCAAAGGCTTCACCGCGTCCGAGTTGCACTTTGATGGTGATTTCACTTTGCTTCATGACACGTTGCCCGTCGGCTTCTTGGTAGGCAGGATTGCGCCCCCCGTTTTGAACCACACAGACGTCGTCTAAATACAGACCAATCAAGTCTTGATCAAGATCGTGAATGCCAGCGTAGCCGACAGCAGCCAGAATTCGCCCTAAGTTAGGGTCGCTGGCAAAGAAAGCTGTTTTGACCAAGGGTGAATGCGCAATGGCATAGGCTGCCAAAAGACACTCCTCCGTTGTCTTGCCGCCTTCAACGCGAACCGTCATGAACTTGGTTGCGCCCTCACCGTCTCGCACAATGGCGTGCGCCAACTTTTGTGCGACAGACATCAGGGCAGTACGAAGCGTTTTGCCATCTGCTGAATCCCAAGAGGAAATGACAGGGTGCGCCGCTTTGCGCGTGGCCATGACCATGAAGGAATCATTGGTCGAGGTGTCGCCATCAATGGTGATGCGATTGAAGGAAGCGTTGGCCATGTCGGTGGCCAATGCTGGCAACAAGGTGGGATCGATGTTGGCATCGGTGGCCAAGAAACCCAGCATGGTGGCCATGTTAGGGCGAATCATGCCTGCACCTTTGCTAATGCCGGTGACCGTGACAGTCTGGCCAGACAAGGTGACTTGCGCACTGAAAGCCTTGGGCACTGTGTCCGTGGTCATGATGCCTTCAGCCGCCTTGACCCAGTGCTTTGCCTGTGCATCGGCAATGGCGGCAGGCATGCCCGCCACGATTCGATCGACAGGCAAGTTCTCCATGATCACACCCGTCGAGAACGGCAACACTTGCTGCGGTTTAAGCTTAAGAAGCGCGGCCAGCGCTTCAGAAGTTGCACGCGCATCGGCCAAGCCTTTGGCACCTGTGCCTGCATTGGCGTTGCCCGTGTTGATGATCAAAGCACGAATCTGTGTATCTGCTTGCGAAGGATTCACTTGCTGTAAATGATCGCGGCAAATTTGAACAGGCGCAGCGCAAAAGCGGTTTTGCGTCAAGACACCCGCCACCGCACTGCCCTCATCTAGCAAAATCACAGTGAGGTCTTTGCGCCCCACTTTGCGAACGCCCGCTTGTGCAATGCCTAAGCGAACACCCGGAACGGCCAAGACATGCTCGGGATTGGGGGCTTGAAGATTCACTGTCATGAAAACCTCTTAGGCCAATTTACCGTGGCAAAACTTGTATTTCTTACCGCTACCGCAAGGGCAAGGTTCGTTGCGGCCCACAGGCGCGAGCAATTTGCTTTGAAATTCAGCTTGCGTTTGTTGTTGGCCTTGCTCATCTGGCGCGGTATAGGTCACGTTGCTGATATTTTCTGCGCGCTCTTCCAACACTTGGGCCGCTTCGCCAATTTGCTCGCTTGATTCAATTTTCACGTTCATCAAAACACGTGTCACTTCGTTTTTAACAGAGTCTAGCAATTGACCAAAAAGTTCAAAGGCTTCTCTTTTGTATTCTTGCTTAGGTTGCTTTTGTGCATAACCACGCAAATGAATGCCTTGGCGCAAATAGTCCAAAGAACTCAGGTGTTCACGCCAGTGGGTGTCGATACTTTGTAACAAGACAACTCGTTCAAAGGGCACAAAGTTTTCGATACCTACTGCATCTAGTTTGACTTTGAATGCATTGTTGGCCGCCGTCAAAACCATTTCCAGAATTTCATCGTCTGTGATGGCTGTGGCGGACGCTACTGTTTCACGGAGCGGCAATTGAATTTGCCATTCATCGCTCAATACTCGCTCCAAGCCCACCAAGTCCCATTGCTCTTCCACAGTTTCTTGGGGCACGAACTGGCGAACCAAGTCGGTGAAACTGCCTTCGCGCAAGGAAGTTATTTGTCCATCCAATTCAGTGGCATCTAAGATGTCGTTACGCTGTTGGTAAACAACCTTGCGTTGATCGTTGGCAACGTCATCGTATTCAAGCAATTGTTTGCGCGTGTCAAAGTTGCGCGCTTCGACTTTGCGTTGTGCACTTTCAATGCTGCGAGTGACCATCCCCGCTTCAATGGCTTCGCCTTCCGGCATTTTGAGGCGATCCATGATGGCGCGCACGCGGTCGCCCGCAAAAATGCGCATGAGAGGGTCGTCCAAGCTCAAGTAAAAGCGTGAAGAGCCAGGATCACCCTGTCGGCCAGAACGACCACGCAATTGATTGTCAATGCGGCGGGACTCATGACGCTCGGTAGCAATGATGCGCAGACCACCCAAAGACTTGACCTGCTCATGCACGGTCAGCCACTCGGTGCGCATAGCAGCAACTTTAGACTGACGCTGTTCTTGGTTCAGGCTCTCATCCAGCTCAATGCCTTGAATGTCTTTTTCAATGTTGCCGCCCAACACAATGTCAGTGCCGCGGCCAGCCATGTTGGTGGCAATGGTGATCATGCCAGGGCGTCCTGCTTGCGCAATGATGTCAGCCTCTCTTGCATGTTGCTTGGCATTGAGCACTTGATGCGGCAACTGAGCTTTGGTGAGCAATTCTGAAATAAGCTCTGAGTTTTCAATGGAAGTGGTGCCTACCAACACAGGCTGGCCTCGCTCGAAACACTCTCGAATATCGGCTATGGCGGCGTTGTATTTTTCTGGCGCCGATTTGTAAACGCGATCGAGTTGGTCTTCACGGCGGCTGACGCGGTTGGGCGGAATGACCACTGTTTCCAAACCATAGATTTCTTGGAACTCGTAGGCTTCGGTGTCGGCCGTGCCGGTCATGCCCCCCAACTTGCCGTACAAACGGAAGTAATTTTGGAAGGTGATGGAAGCCATGGTTTGGTTTTCAGCCTGAATGGCAACGCCTTCTTTGGCTTCTACCGCTTGGTGCAAGCCATCGCTCCAGCGGCGGCCTGTCATGAGACGGCCCGTGAATTCATCAACAATAACGATCTCGCCTTCTTGCACCACATAGTGCTGATCGCGGTGATAGATGTGGTTGGCCCGCAAGGCAGCGGTGAGATGGTGCATGAGCGCAATGTTGGCGGGGTCATAAAGACTTGCGCCTTCAGGGATGAGCCCTGCGTTGGCCAAAATACTTTCAGCTTTTTCGTGACCCTGTTCGGTCAAGAACACTTGGTGTGATTTTTCATCGACTGTGAAATCGCCAGGCTTGGTGATGCCTTCGCCGGTGCGAGGATCTGCTTCGCCTTCTTGGCGTGTCAGCATGGGCACCACTTGGTTGAGGGCTTGGTATTGCGCTGTGTGATCGTCGGCTTGGCCACTGATGATGAGCGGTGTGCGCGCCTCGTCAATCAAAATAGAGTCCACCTCGTCGACGATGGCGAAGTTGAGGCCACGCTGAACGCGATCTTTGCCTTCGTAGACCATGTTGTCGCGCAGATAGTCAAAACCAAATTCGTTGTTGGTGCCGTAGGTGATGTCTGAGTTGTAGGCCGCCTGCTTTTCTTCGCGGGAGAGCTGGGACAAGTTAACGCCCACGCTCATGCCAAGGAAGTTGTAGAGCTTGCCCATCCACTGAGCATCGCGACTGGCCAAGTAGTCATTGACAGTGACCACATGCACGCCTTTGTTGGGCAAGGCATTCAAATACACGGCCAGTGTGGCCGTTAGGGTTTTACCTTCGCCGGTACCCATTTCAGAAATTTTGCCCTTGTGAAGAGAAATACCACCCAACATTTGCACATCGAAGTGACGCATCTTCATGACGCGCTTGGAGCCTTCACGAACAACTGCAAAAGCTTCTGGCAAAATTTTGTCTAGGGATTCACCTTGCGCCACGCGAGTTCGAAACTCGTCAGTTTTGGCGCGCAATTGTTCATCGCTTAAAGCTTCGTACTCAGCTTCTAAGCCATTGATGATCGCAACCGTTTTGCGGTACTGTTTGATCGTGCGGTCGTTGCGACTGCCGAAAATTTGGGTCAGAAAATTGATCGCCATGTTGGTACGTGTCTGACTTTGCCAAAAACGCAAAGCGCAGCCCGCAAATCCTGTCTTAAAGTGGATTCAAAAATACATGCGCACAAGTCGCAAGTGAACGCGACATTTTAACTGCTGAGCGCAGGCAAGTGTCCGAAATTTACCGCAGATGTTCAGGGCTCTCGCATAATGCTGGAATGGCCAGAATCAACCAAGCCCTCACCCTCATGGAAGCGGCGCAAGAATCGCCCAGTTTGGCGCGCTTGACCGAGCTCACCCGAGAATCCAGCCTGCGGCTTCATGCTTTGCAAAATCTGATCCCCAGCCCCTTGCGAAATGCCATTCAGGCCGGGCCTATTGACGGCACCGAATGGTGTCTTCTGGTGAACTCCAATGCCGCGGCGGCCAAGCTGCGTCAAATGCTACCGGCGCTTCAGGCGCATCTGAACAGCCAAGGCTACAGCGTTGAGAAAATTCGCCTCAAAATTCTGCAAAATCCCCGCTGAAAATATGCAGGACGAAAAAAAACCAACCCCAAGGCTGGTTTTTATCAATGGTGCCGCTTGTCGGATTCGAACTGACGACCTACCGCTTACAAGGCGGTTGCTCTACCAACTGAGCTAAAGCGGCACGGGCTGAATTGTAATTCAATAATCGCAGTTTTTCTGAGGCGCACTCAGTTTTTGAAAGCGCTTATTTAATTCTGGTGAGGGTTGGGCGCGTAGGTGCTGGCGGGACTGGCTTGTCGGATTGATCTGTCGCTTCAGTTGCATCAGGCACTTTGTACAACTTGTCCATGCCAAGCACTGTGGTTCCCATGGGTACATCGGTGACGGGGAATGACATGCCTTGTCCATTTTCCCGCGCATAGATGGCCATCACGCGATGGATGGGCACCATGATGTCACACGGCTTACCGCCAAAGCGGGCTTTGAACTCGATGAATTCATTGCCCAATTGGAGTGAGCTGGTGGCATCGAAACTGATGTTCAAAACAATCTCGCCGCCCTGCACAAACTCACGGGGCACCTGGACCGAGCCATCAACCTTCACAGCCACATAGGGTGTGAAAGAGTGATCGGTACACCACTCGTACATCGCCCGAATGAGGTAAGGGCGAGTAGAGGGAGATTCCAGTGCGTTCATGACCATGGCGTTTTGATGTGGATTTCTAATTGCTTTCGCAATTACTTGCGCATGACCTTTTCTGATGGTGTGAGCGCTTCAATGTAGGCTGGGCGAGAGAAGATTCGTTCTGCATACTTAAGCAAGGGCGCTGCATTTTTGCTCAGGTCAATGCCATAGAAGTCGAGGCGCCAAAGCAAAGGCGCAATGGCCACGTCAAGCATGGAGAAGTTGTCGCCCAGCATGAACTTGTTTTTCAAGAAAACAGGTGCCAATTGGGTCAAACGATCACGGATGTGTGAACGGGCTTTTTCCAAAGCTTTGTCGTTACCCTTGAGCGTGCGGTTTTCCAATGTGGCCACGTGTGTGAACAACTCTTTTTCAAAGTTGAGTAAGAACAAGCGCACGCGTGCGCGGTCGACAGGATCGCCAGGCATGAGTTGGGGGTGTGGAAAACGCTCGTCAATGTACTCGTTGATGATGTTGGATTCGTACAAAATCAAATCACGCTCCACCAAAATAGGCACCTGGCCGTACGGGTTCATGACATTGATGTCTTCGGGTTTGTTGTACAGATCAACATCGCGAATTTCAAAATCCATGCCTTTTTCAAATAGCACAAAGCGGCAACGGTGAGAGAAAGGGCAGGTTGTTCCTGAATAAAGCACCATCATGGTGAAGGCTCCTAAAAATCAAAAAGAGTGGGAAGCCACCGGTTTGGCGGGACTGCCCACTCCATCAATTCGGGCAAAGCCCGAATCACGAGTAATTACTTGATGTCTTTCCAATAAGCGGCGTTCAAACGCCACGCAATGAAAGTGAAGATGGACAAGAAAATCAAGACCCAAACGCCGATGCGCACACGGGTATTTTGGACAGGCTCAGCCATCCATTGCAAGTAGTTCACCAAATCACCCACCGCTTGGTCGTACTGCAAGGGTGTCAAAGTACCTGGCTTGACCGTTTTCCAACCTGTGAAGAATTGCACGGCATGGCCATGCTCTTGACGCTCTTCATAGACCGGCAAGCGCTCACCCTGCAATTCCCAAAATGGATTGGGCATGCCAACGTTGGGGAAAGCCAAGTTATTCCAACCGGTAGGCTTGGTTTCGTCACGGTAATAGGTGCGCAGGTAGGTGTAAAGGTAGTCGGCACCTGTGCCGCCATGACCCGAACGTGAGCGTGCTACCAAAGTGAGGTCGGGGGGCACAGCGCCAAACCAGTCTTTGGCTTGCTTGGGATCAATGTTGGACTTCATGGTCTCGCCCACTTTGTCTGTGGCGAACAAGAGGTTGTCTTTGATTTGTTGGTTGGTTAAACCAATGTCTTGCAAGCGGTTGTAACGCATGAAAGCTGCCGAATGGCAGTTCAGACAATAGTTCACAAACAGCTTGGCACCGTTTTGCAAAGAGGCCAAGTCATTGGTTTTAACCGGCGCTTTATCCCATGCAATGGCGTTGCCACCAGCCGCTTGGGCACCCGAAATGGCTAAGAAAGCCACACACATACCCAGCAAAAATTTTTGAATTATTTTCATTGTCAAGGACTCCTGGGCTTAGTGCGCAACAAAAACTACGCGGTCAGGTACAGGCTTGGGTGTACCCAACTTGCTCCACCAAGGCATGAGCAAGAAGAAGCCAAAGTAGAACATGGTGCCTACTTGAGAAACACGCTCACCGATGGGCGATGGGGGTTGCACACCCAAATAGCCCAAAATCAGAAAGTCGATCACGAACACAGCGTAAACATACTTGTGCCAATCGGGACGGTAACGAATGGATTTGACAGGGCTGTGATCAAGCCAAGGCAGGAAGAACATGATGATGACCGCACCGCCCATGACCACCACGCCCCAGAACTTGGCATCAATACCGTACATGAGGGCGGAAATGACCACGGCACCGCCCACGACACCTGCTTTGAGAATACTTGGCATGCTGTTGTTTTTGACTGCCAAAAATGCGCCCACTAACACGCAAACAATGAGGACATACATCATCTCGCCAGTGATGGCGCGCAGCATGGAGTAGTAAGGTGTGAAGTACCAAACGGGGGCGATGTGCAAAGGCGTCTTCAGTGGGTCGGCTGGGATGAAGTTGTTGTACTCCAAGAAGTAGCCACCAAACTCGGGTGCAAAAAACACAATGGCTGTGAACACCATCAAGAAGATGCTGACAGAGAAGATGTCGTGCACGGTGTAGTAAGGATGGAAGGGAATACCATCCAAGGGGTGGCCCTGTGCGTCTTTGGGTGCATTGGGCGCCTTGATTTCAACACCATCTGGGTTGTTTGAGCCCACTTCATGCAACGCAATGATGTGCGCCACTACCAAGCCCAACAAAACCAAAGGCACTGCAATGACGTGGAAGCTGAAGAAGCGGTTCAAAGTGGCATCACCCACCACAAAATCGCCGCGAATGAGCAAAGCCAAATCGGGACCGATGAAGGGGATGGCGGAAAACAAGTTGACGATCACTTGTGCGCCCCAGTAGGACATTTGACCCCAAGGCAACAAGTAACCCATGAAGGCCTCGGCCATCAGGCACAAGAAGATGGCACAACCGAAAATCCAGACCAATTCACGTGGCTTTCGGTAGCTTCCATACATGAGGCCGCGGAACATATGCAGGTACACCACAACGAAGAAAGCAGAGGCGCCCGTGGAGTGCATGTAGCGAATGAGCCAACCCCAAGGGACATCGCGCATGATGTATTCGACAGATGCAAACGCAAGGTTGGCATCGGGTTTGTAATGCATCACCAAGAAAATGCCAGTGACGATTTGGATCACCAGAACGAGCAATGACAAAGCACCGAAGACATACCAAATGTTCAAATTTTTGGATGCGTAATACTCGCTCATGTGAGCTTTGAACAACGAAGTCGCTGGGAAGCGGTTGTCCACCCAATTCATGAGCTTCTCGCCTGCAGAGGCGTTAGGGGAAATTTCCTTGAATTCAGCCATGTTGGTATGCCTCAAGCCTTCTTGTCTTCACCGATCAGCAACTTGCTGTCGGACAGGTACATGTGCGGTGGCACTTCCAAGTTGTCGGGTGCGGGCTTATTTTTAAACACGCGGCCGGCCAAATCAAAGGTGGAACCGTGGCAAGCGCACAAGAAACCACCCTGCCAATCGTCTGGCAAAGATGGCTGAGCGCCTGACTGAAATTTGTCGCCAGGCGAGCAACCCAAGTGGGTGCAAATACCAACCGCCACCATGAACTCTGGCTTGATAGAGCGGTGCGTGTTTTTAGCGTAATCGGGGGTTGGATAAGCCTGGCGATCAGAAGCGGGATCGGCCAACTGACCATCCAATTTTTTCAAAGCTTCGACCTGCTCGCTGGTGCGGCGCATGATCCAAACAGGTTTACCGCGCCACTCGACTGTGAGCTTCTCACCAGGCTTGACTTCAGAAATATCAACTTCAACGGCAGCACCGGCGGCTTTAGCGCGCTCGGAAGGCTGGAAAGTGCTGACAAAGGGTGTGGCGACGAAGCCTGCGCCTACGGCGCCAGCACAAGTAGAGGCAATCAGCCACGTCCTTTTGCTGCTGTCGACTGGGGTATCACTCATGAGAATCCTCTAGCGAATCGGTATCAGGGTTAACCTGCGATTGTAGCCGACTGCGGAAGGCTATTTTCTAGCCCCTTCCCCGACTCAGGGAATCAATCTGCGCGCCATTCGGATGGCAGCGATCATGCTGGAGGGGTCTGCAAGGCCCTGCCCCGCAATGTCAAACGCCGTGCCGTGATCGGGGCTGGTTCGCACCAAGGGCAAACCGAGGGTGACATTGACGCCTTGCTCGAGGCCCATGTATTTGACGGGTATCAGGCCTTGGTCGTGGTACATGGCCAAAACCACATCAAATTCAGAATCAGCGCCCTGCTTTTGACGGGCACGCATGAAAACGGTATCTGGGGCATAAGGCCCCAGAGCCAAAATGCCCTCAGAACGGGCTTGGGCCATGGCGGGTTCAATGATTTCAATTTCTTCTAAGCCAAACAAGCCCCCCTCACCGGCGTGCGGGTTGAGCCCTGCCACCCCAATTTTGGGGGCTCGCCCCAACAACAGGCTAAGAGACTGATGGGCAATTCGAAGGCTTTCAAGCACATTGTCATAAGTCACCGCGTCAAGCGCCAGACGCAAGGAAACGTGAATACTCACTAACACTGTACGCAACTCGTCGTTGGCCAGCATCATTCTCACGGGCATGTCAGCCATTCGAACGCCAGAGAAATTGGCAGCCTCACATTGCAGCAACTCAGTATGCCCAGGAAACTGATTAAACGGGGTACCCGCTGCAGACAGCGCTGCTTTGTGAAGTGGCGCAGTGACCATGGCAGCAATGTCTTTGCGCAATGCGGCCTGTGCTGCCCACACCACACATTGCCCTGCAAATCGGCCTGCCTCGGCATGGATTTCTCCGTAAGGCAGTTCTGAGTCCAATGACGCAACTTGCAAAACAGGGATGACGCCCAAGGGCAAATTCATCGCTTGAGCTGGCTTTTGAATCACTTTCAGTTTGAGCTGTTGCGCTTGCGGATCCACCAAGTTGACTGCTTTTTGCATCACCCGTGAACTGCCCGCGACAAAACAAGCCTTTGTCGCAGGCATGGCTTGGGGCGACAACGCATCGTTCAAAAATGCACGTGCAATGATTTCAGGGCCGATGCCGCAAGGATCTCCTGGCGTAATAGCAATGGCGGACAAGGTCGACATAAATGGTTTTGGTCTAAAGCGTCTTGAAATGAGCGTCTTGAAATCAGACCTGTCTGTTTCAATTTGGCACAAGGTCTATTGTGATCCAACTCCGAACGAATGCGAGAGATTCAAGTTCAGGCCACAATGCGAACCATGAAAAGAATTTGGCTTGTGTTTTCCCAATCGGTGACGGTCCTTTTGGCCGCTTGGTTTGTCGTTGCCACGCTACAACCGGCTTGGCTAAAGGGCCAAGGCAGCGCCAAGACGATTGCTCTGACTCAGGCCAACATGGCGGGCAGTTCAGACGCGATGCCGGGGGGCAGTTTCAGACACGCGGCACAAAAAGCGGCGCCTGCCGTTGTGAGTATCAATGTGCAACAAAAGGCTCGAAGCAAAGCGCGCCGAGCAGATCCTTGGTTTCGTTTTTTTGAAGAACCCGAAGAAGAGTCCAATGGTGGCGGCATGGGCAGTGGTGTGATTGTCAGCGCTGAGGGCTATATCCTCACCAATCACCATGTGATCGAAGGCGCAGAGGCCATTGAAGTTGTCCTTAACGATGGCCGCAGTGCCATGGCCAAAGTGATTGGCACCGATTCCGAAACAGATTTGGCTTTGCTGAAAATTGATTTAGCCAAACTGCCCACCATCGTGTTGGGCCAAATGGAAAGTTTGCAGGTCGGCGACGCTGTATTGGCCATCGGCAATCCCTTCGGTGTAGGCCAAACCGTGACCTCTGGCATTGTGAGCGCCTTGGGACGCAAACAATTGGGCATCAATACATTTGAAAACTTTATTCAAACAGATGCGGCCATCAACCCTGGCAACTCTGGTGGCGCTTTGGTTGATGCCAATGGTTTGCTCATGGGCATCAACACGGCCATTTATTCACGCTCAGGTGGCAATTTGGGCATTGGCTTTGCAGTTCCTGTCTCCACGGCCACGCAGATCATGGCTTCCCTGATCAAAGATGGCAAAGTAACCCGTGGCTGGATAGGCGTTGAGCCGCGGCCATTGACGGCTGAAATTGCAGAGAGCTTTGGGATTGCCAAGGACAAATCTACCGGCGCCTTACCCCAGGGTGTTTTGATCAATGGGGTTTTGCAAAACAGCCCCGCCGCCAAGGCTGGCATTCAACCGGGCGATTTGATTTTGAAAGTGGCAGGACAAGTTGTGGCTGATGTGCCTGACATGCTCACTCGCGTTGCGGCTTTAAAGCCAGGCGAAGCAGCCAACTTGACGGTTCAGCGCAATGGGAAATGGATGGAAATTCGGGTCACGCCCGGCACACGACCGGTGCGCCCTTAAGTGGCAGCGTCTTCTTTGGGAGGCTGCGTGTGTTTGATGAAAATTTGGGCTGCCCAAATGCCCAATTCGTAAAGCAAACACATGGGAATGGCCAGTGCCAATTGCGAGACCACATCTGGGGGCGTCACGATGGCTGCAATGACAAACGCCAAAACCACAAAGTAGCCTCGAAAATCTTTGAGCTTTTCAATGGTCACCACACGCAATCGGGCCAAAACAACCACCGCAATAGGCACCTCAAAGGCCAATCCAAAGGCCAAGAACATGCTCAACACAAAACCAAGATAAGCCTCAATGTCTGGTGCTGCCGTGATGCTTTTAGGTGCAAAACTCTGAATGAATTTGAACACCTGACCAAAGACAAAGAAATAGCAAAATGCAACGCCAATGAAAAACAACAACGTGCTTGAAATGACCAAAGGCATGACCAAGCGTTTTTCATGGGTGTACAAACCAGGGGCAATGAAGGCCCAGACTTGGTACAGAACGACAGGCAAGGCCAACAAGAATGCCGCCATGAACAAGATTTTGAGAGGCACCATGAAAGGTGAAATGACCGAGGTGGCAATCAGGGTTGCACCAGCTGGCAAATTGGCCACCAACGGAGCGGCAAGCAAGTCGTAAAGCTCAGCAGGGCCGGGAAAGATGGCCAAAATGGCAGCAGCAATGCCAATACCCGCCATGGCCCGAACCAACCTATCGCGTAACTCAATCAAATGCGCAACAAAGGGCTGTTCGGTGCCTGCCAGTTCGTCTTCGGACTTAGGGGTTGGATCGGACACTGAAAATTAACCTAATCTGGTGGGTCGATAGCGCGCCACTCTGGCTGCGCCCGACAATGTTTTGGTTCGCACACCCGCCCGCGACTTGTACCACTGCGGAACCGCGGCTTGCTTCAAACGAAACTTTTTACCGGGGTGCTTGTACTCAGGCGGCGGCGGTTCCCACGGCGTGTGAGTCGGCTCTGTGGACAACTCCGCTGTGGTGTCGTTCCACTGTTTTTCAAAGTCAAGGGCGCTTGTCTGAACAGAACTTTCTACGTCCCGAGCAGCACCCTCCATCGTTTCCTTCATTTTTTTGAGCTCATCCAAATCCATGGTGCGATTGACCTCCGCTTTCACATCGGAGATGTAACGCTGAGCCTTGCCCATCAGACTACCCAAGGTGCGCGCCACGCGCGGCAACTTCTCAGGACCGATGACGATCAGCGCCACGACCCCGATGAGGGCTATTTTGGAAATGCCAAGATCGATCAAATCAGGACTTCGTCTTGGCTTCCACGTCGATCGTGGTTTTTTCAGCTGGGGTTGAAGCGGCTACTTGACCAGCTGGTTTTTCATCGGTGGCTGGGTTGGCATTGGGATCTTTCATGCCGTCTTTGAATCCTTTGACGGCACCGCCCAAATCAGAACCCATGTTTCTCAGCTTTTTAGTCCCAAAAACCATGACGACGATCAGTAAAACAACTAGCCAGTGCCAAATAGAAAATGAACCCATGAATATCTCCTAACAATGATTGGTGATTCTAAGCGTTTAACCCCGAAGCCAAGGGCGTGGACCACCCATGACATGGAAATGCAAATGGTGAATTTCTTGCCCACCCTCAGATCCGGTATTGGTCACAATTCTGTAACCACCCTCGGGATAAGGGCGGCAACCCTGCTCCAAAGCCAGTTTGGGGGCCAATGCCAACAAATGTCCCATTAAGGCCGAATGTTCTAGGGTTATTTGAGCCATTGAAGGAATATGCAGCTTGGGAACCATCAAGAAATGGATCGGCGCCCACGGCGCAATGTCATGAAAGGCATAAACATGTTCGTCTTCGAAGACTTTCTTCGAGGGAATTTTCCCCGCAATGATTTTGCAGAAAAGGCAGTTAGGGTCTTGCATCATTCACCTGATTTTTCACGTTGTTCCGCTTTGCGAAGGGCTTTTTCTTCCAAGCCACTCAAGCCCTCACGCCGGCTAAGTTCAGCCACCACATCGGCGGGCGACAAACCATAGTGCGCCAAAGCAATCATGCTGTGAAACCACAAGTCGGCCACTTCGCCCACCAATTTTTGCGCTTCGCCGCCGTGCTCCATGTCTTTGGCGGCCATGACGGTTTCGGTGGCTTCCTCGCCAATTTTTTTCAAAAAGGCGTCTGGACCTTTGTGAAGCAAACGCGCCACATAGCTTTTTTCGGGATCGCCACCGTTGGCCGGTTTGCGACTTTCAATCACGGCCGCTAAGCGGGCCAAGGCATCGGTTGAACTCATGATTTTGGCAACAAGTGCTCACTTGTAAATAGTTTCGGGGTCTTTCAAGACCGGTTCGGTGGCTGTCCATTCGCCATTTTGATACTGTTGGAAGAAACAACTGTGACGGCCGGTATGGCAGGCAATGCCAGGCTCATGGCCGAGTTGTGTGACCTTGAGTAGCACGACATCGTTGTCACAATCTAATCGGATGTCGTGCACGCTTTGCACATGGCCCGACTCTTCGCCTTTGAACCACAGCTTGTTGCGCGAGCGACTGAAATACACCGCACGCTTGAGCTCAACGGTTTTTTCAAGGGCCTCACGGTTCATCCAAGCGAACATCAGCACATCGCCTGTGCTGGCTTCTTGAGCGATGACGGGTACCAAGCCCTGCGCATCCCATTTAATTTGATCTAGCCATTTCATGGGGAGAATCTACCACTTGTCGGTGTCTAGGGCAGGCGTTTGTTTACAAACGAACAGGAATACCCCGCTCGCGCATTCGCTGCTTGGCTTGCTGAACGGTGTATTCGCCATAGTGAAAAATGCTGGCGGCCAGCACCGCATCAGCCCCGCCCTGCTGCACGCCATCGGCCAGATGGTCCAAATTGCCCACACCACCCGAGGCAATGACGGGAACTTGCACCGCATCGCTGACGGCTTTGGTGAGGGCCAAATCAAAGCCAGACTTGGTGCCGTCACGGTCCATGCTGGTGAGCAAAATTTCGCCTGCACCAAACTCTGCCATTTGGGCTGCCCACTGAACAGCGTCTAAACCGGTGTTTTGCCGACCACCATGACTGTAAACGTCCCAGCCTTCACCGCGCAATTGGAGGGCCTCACCATGACGGCGTTTGGCATCAATGGCCACCACGATGCACTGCGCACCATACTTTTGCGACGCATCGCGAATGATTTGCGGGTTGGCAATGGCAGCCGAATTGAAACTGGTTTTGTCGGCACCCGCGTTGAGCAAGCGGCGCACATCTTCAACGGTTCTGACACCACCACCGACTGTCAGTGGAATGAAAACTTGTGAAGCTACCGATTCAATGATGTGAAGAATCAAATCGCGGCCATCGCTGGTGGCAGTGATGTCCAAGAAGGTGAGTTCATCGGCGCCTTGATCGTTGTACCTGGCCGCAATTTCGACGGGATCGCCTGCATCGCGAAGCTCCACAAAGTTAACGCCTTTGACCACGCGGCCGCCCGTCACGTCAAGGCAAGGAATGATGCGTTTGGCTAGCATGATGTTTAAACCGTGAATTGTTGCCACGCTTCCCATTGCTGAGAAGGGGGGACTTCGATGAAAGATGTGACGCGCGCCGCCTCAACGCACAACATGCGTTGATAACCCAGAGCGGGCATGTCTGCAAGTTGGCTGCATCGATCAGCACCCGGATTCCAAACTACGCTTTGGCCCCAAGAGTCACTTTGTGTGATGTTCAGTTGTTGAGGGCCATCTTGCAAAACCCAAGTGGGCTGTTTTTCAGTCAAGACATCGTAGACCCGATCAAATTCAGTTTTGAATGAGAGTTGGCCTAAGCATGCATGGTGCGTGTCATTGACAGCATTCCACTCCGGTTGATTAACTTGCCCATGCAAAGTGACTTGGTCAATCTGATTCACGGCAAAGTAAGTGTGCAATGCACCTGTGAAGCTAAGCGTTTGGTGACCAAGATTGAAAACCGTGAGTTGAACTTTCAAACTTTGAGCACCTAACAACACCTTGAGTTGCGCTTTAAATGGATAAGGCCAGAGGGCTTGGGTTTGCGCATTGTCTGAGAGCTCGAAAACGGGGTCTGCCCCTTGACTTTGCTCAGCCCGCAATTGCCAAGCCATGTTGCGCACAAAACCATGTTTGGGCAAAGTGCCGCGTTGGTTGAATTGCGGAAAGCAAACCGGAATGCCACCGCGAATGGCAGTGCTGCCATCACAGGCAGAAGTGGGGCTTAAATACAAACGTTCGCGACCGCCCGTTTGCCATGACAACACCTGAGCGCCCTGCTGGGCCACAAACACACTGTCGCCTTGCGGCAATGACCAGCGCCAACCTGCGTGGCCTTGCAATGAATCAGTCGTTAAGTTCATCGGCCCGTGCCTGGGCTGCTTGGAAATCAAGGTCGCCAGAGTAAATGGCGCGACCGCAAATGACGCCTTCGACGCCTTCATCTTGCACCGCACAAAGCTGCTCGATGTCGGCCATGTTGGACAGGCCGCCTGACGCAATGACCGGAATGGTAAGGGCTTGGGCCAACTTCACAGTGGCATCGATGTTGATGCCACTTAACATGCCGTCGCGGCCAATGTCGGTGTAGATGATGGACTCGACGCCCCAGTCTTCAAATTTTTTGGCCAGGTCGACTACTTCATGGCCTGTGAGTTTGCTCCAACCATCGGTAGCTACTTTGCCGTCTTTGGCATCGAGTCCAACAATGATGTGGCCGCCAAAAGCACTGCAGGCATCGCGCAAGAAGCCAGGATTTTTGACCGCAGCTGTGCCGATGATGACGTAACGCAAACCGCCGTCGATGTATTTCTCGATGGTGTCCAAGTCTCGAATGCCACCGCCCAACTGAACAGGAATTTCGCCCCCCACCGCTTTGAGGATGGATTTGATGGCCGCAAAGTTTTGCGGCTTGCCCGCGAAAGCGCCATTGAGGTCTACCAAGTGCAAACGCCTTGCGCCTTTGTCAAGCCAGCTTTGAGCCATGGCCGCAGGGTCCTCACCGAAAGTGGTGGATTGGTCCATGTCGCCTTGTTTGAGGCGAACGCAATGGCCGTCTTTGAGATCAATTGCAGGTATCAGAATCATGGCTAAGGGGTAGCGCTAGAGTGAAGAAAAATGAAATTGGAAAAATCGTTGAAAAAAATCAGGGTTGCCAGTGCAAAAAGTTCCGATAAAGGCTCAAACCCTGGTCGGCACTCTTTTCTGGGTGGAACTGCGTTGCAAACAAATTATCGCGCGCAATGGCACAGGCAAAAAGCCCACCGTAGTCAGTTTGTGCTGCCACTTGGCTCGCATTATCGGGTTTTGCGTAAAAACTGTGTACAAAATAGAAATAGTTGCCATTGGGAATACGGCCCCAAACCGGATGCCGAACACCCTCATATTGGCAAAAATTGACCTGGTTCCATCCCATTTGAGGCACTTTGAAGCGACTGCCGTCGGCCTGGGACTTGCCAGCCAAATCAAACTTGACCACCTTGCCCGGAATAAGGCCAAGCCCTGGTACATCGCCTTCTTCACTGTGATCCAGCAACATCTGCATGCCGACGCAAACACCAAACAAAGGCTTTTTGTCTGCCGCATCTAGCACCGCTTCAAGCAAACCAGAGTCGCGCAATTCGCGCATGCAATCTGGCATGGCCCCTTGACCGGGTAGTACCACGCGAGCGGCATCTCGCACATCTTGGGGGTTGGACGTGATTTTCACTTCCACGCCGGTGTCTTGAGCAGCATGAATGACAGCTTGGGCGACTGAACGCAAGTTGCCCATGCCGTAATCCACCACCGCCACTGAATTGGGGGACATGCTCAGAGCGAACCCTTGGTTGAAGGAATCACGCCCACGGAGCGGGGATCAATTTCAAGGGCTGCGCGCAGCGCGCGTGCAAAAGCTTTGAACACGGTTTCGGCTTGGTGGTGCGCATTGTCGCCACGCAAATTGTCAATGTGCAGTGTGACCAAGGCATGGTTCACAAAGCCTTGAAAGAACTCGTGCATGAGTTGCGTGTCAAAGCCGCCCACCATGCCGCTGGTGAATGGCACGTGATTGACCAAACCGGGACGTCCTGAAAAGTCAATGACCACGCGCGACAAAGCTTCGTCAAGCGGAACGTAGGCATGCCCGTAGCGGCGCAGACCTTTTTTATCGCCCACAGCTTTTGCCACTGCTTGACCCAAAGTGATACCCACATCTTCCACGGTGTGATGGCCATCAATGTGCAAGTCGCCCTTGGCTTCGATTTCCAAGTCGATAAGACCGTGGCGGGCAATTTGATCAAGCATGTGGTCAAAAAAGCCGATGCCCGTGGACAAGCTGGCTTGGCCGGTGCCGTCTAGATTGACTTTGACTCGGATTTGAGTTTCTGCAGTTTTGCGCGTGACTTCTGCAACGCGAGGTGTAATCATAAAGATTCCTTGAGTGCTGCCAACATGCTTGTGTTTTCTGCGGGGGTTCCGACAGTGAGGCGCAGGCAGTTGGTGAGCAATGGGTGCATTTTAGAAACGTTCTTGACCAAAATGCCTTTCAACTTCATACCTTCGAAGCACTTTGTGGCGTCTGGCATACGAACCAAGAGCATATTGGCCTGGCTGGGAAAGACTTGAACACCCGAAATAGCAGCCAATGAATGGCTGAGTTTTTCACGTTCTTCTCGAATTTGAGCTGCCTGCTGGGAAAAAACTTCAGCGTGTTCCAAAGCAAACAACGCGCATTCGCAGTTCAAGACACTGATGTTGTAAGGTGGGCGAACTTTGTCGATTTCAGCGATCAAGGCTTTGGGGCCGACCATGTAGCCCAGGCGCACACCTGCCAAACCAAATTTTGACAAGGTTCTCATCAGCAGCACATGGCCATGGCGGACAATTCGGTCCATGTAGGTTTGGCTTGCAAAGGGTTGATACGCCTCGTCCATCACAATCAATCCGCCTTGCTGACCTTGGGCCACCACAATGCGTTCAATGACATCGGCATTCCAAAGAGTACCCGTTGGGTTGTTGGGGTAGGCCAAATACACCACCGCCGGTTTGTGGGTTGCAATGGCACTCAGCATGGCCGCCTCGTCCAATTCAAAGTTGGCAGTCAGTGGCACACCGTGAAATGTCACTCCTTGCAATTGCGCACTCATGGCGTACATCACAAAGCCTGGCAACGGCGCCAAAATGCTGGCCCTGGGCACATCACAGGCCACTGAAAGGAGCGTGATGAGTTCATCGGATCCATTGCCCAACATGATGTCAAAGCCTTCTGGCATGTGCACATATTTGGCCAGTACTGCGCGCAGCACATTGACGCGGTCACCTGGATAGCGGTTGAGGGCCAAAGCCCCCAAACGTTCACCCAATTGCTTTTGCAATTCAGGGGGCAAGCTGAAAGGGTTCTCCATGGCATCCAGTTTGACCATGCCGCTTGAGTCTTGAACGGCGTAGGCATGCATGGACTGCACATCTTGGCGGATGTGTTTCAGCCATGAGGCGGGAGATTGATTGGTGCTCATGGTGTTTCTCTTGGAAGTGGCACAGGGTTCAAGCGCAACTCTGCCGCGCGGGCATGCGCTTGCAAGCCTTCGCCATAAGCCAATTCCGCTGCAATTTTTCCGAGGCTTTGTGCGCCCTTCTCACTCACCTCAATGAGGCTGGAGCGTTTTTGAAAATCGTACACACCCAAGGGTGAAGAAAAGCGCGCAGTGCCGCTGGTGGGCAACACATGGTTGGGTCCGGCGCAGTAATCACCCAAAGACTCACTGGTGAATGCGCCCAAGAAAATAGCGCCAGCATGCTTGAGCAAGGGCTCCCATTCATGGGGGTTGCGACTGGACACTTCCAAGTGCTCGGGAGCGATGCGATTGCTGATCTCGCAGGCCTCTTGCATGCTGCGCGTTTGAATGAGCGCGCCGCGGTCATTCATCGATTTGGCAATGATGGCTGCGCGCGGCAAAGTGGGTAGCAACTGATCGATGGCGGCTTGAACTTTGTCGATGTAGTCGGCATCTGGGCACAGCAAAATACTTTGCGCCAATTCATCGTGCTCGGCTTGTGAAAACAAATCCATGGCCACCCACTCTGGGGGCGTGGTGCCATCGGCCAAGACTAAAATTTCGCTAGGACCCGCAATCATGTCGATGCCCACGGTGCCAAACACACGCTTCTTGGCGCTGGCTACATAGGCGTTGCCAGGGCCTGTAATTTTGTCGACTTTAGGAACCGTCGCTGTGCCATAGGCCAAGGCGGCCACTGCCTGTGCACCGCCAATGGTGAAGGCGCGGGACACTCCGGCCACATAAGCCGCAGCCAAAACCAAGGGGTTTTTCACGCCTTGGGGCGTGGGCACCACCATGATGATTTCTTCAACACCTGCCACATGCGCAGGAATGGCATTCATCAACACGGACGAGGGATAAGCTGCTTTGCCGCCAGGCACATAAATACCCACTCGGTCTAGGGGCGTGACTTTTTGACCCAGCAAGGTGCCGTCTTCGTCTTTGTAAGACCAGCTTTCGCCAGAGGCTTTTTTCTGCGCCTCGTGGTAGCTGCGCACACGTTTGGCCGCTGCTTGCAAAGCTTCTTTTTGGGCATTGGGCAAGCCTTCAAAGGCCGCCTTCAATTCTGATTGTGTCAGCACCAATTGCTGCATGCTTTGAGCGCTAAGGCCGTCAAAGCGCTGCGTGTATTGCAACACTGCAAGATCGCCCCGTTGCTGTACATCTGCCAAAATTTCAGCCACGCGTGACTCAATGGCCGCATCGGCGTCTGCAGACCAATGCAAACGTTTTTGAAATGCAGTTTCAAAATCCGTGTCGGTCGTTTTCAAACGCAAAGCTTTGGCAACTAGCGAGATCATGAATCGAGTCTCTTGAGGTAAAAATGAACTGCTGGAGAATGCTGCACAACAGACTTTAAGCTTTGGCAGCAGCTCGCGCTGACACTGCGCTTGCAAAAGCATCAATGATGGCACGAATGGGTTCTTGCTTTAATTTCAGAGAGGCTTGGTTGACAACCAACCTTGAGCTGATCTCCATGATGCGCTCGACTTCAATCAGGTGATTGGCTTTCAAAGTACTGCCCGTTGAAACCAGATCAACAATGGCATCTGCCAAACCCGTGAGCGGAGCCAACTCCATGCTGCCATAGAGCTTGATCAGATCAACGTGCACCCCTTTTTGCGCAAAAAATTCGCGCGCAATGCTGGTGTATTTGGTGGCCACTTTGAGGCGCGAACCAGATTTCACGGCAGTGGCGTAATCGAAATCGGCACGCACAGCCACACTCATGCGGCACTTGGCAATTTGCAAATCCAAGGGTTGGTACAAGCCATGGCCGCCATGCTCAATGAGGGTATCTTTGCCTGTCACGCCCAAATCAGCACCGCCATACTCCACATAGGTAGGCACATCGGTGGCACGCACCAAAACCACTCGCACACCCGTTTGGTTGGTGGGCAATATCAGTTTGCGGGAAGTCTCTGGATCTTCCAGCACTTCAATGCCCGCCACTTTCAAGAGCGGCAGCGTTTCATCAAAAATTCGTCCTTTGGACAAGGCCAAGGTGATCATGTCAGTTCCTGTGCTTACTTTGAACGTTCAATTTGCGCGCCCACTTTGCGCAATTTGGCTTCCATGCGATCGTAGCCACGATCGAGGTGGTAAATGCGGTCAACGATGGTTTCGCCTTCCGCCACCAACCCCGCAATGACCAAACTTGCTGAAGCTCGCAAATCTGTGGCCATCACAATGGCGCCCGACAATTGGGTCACGCCTTGGACCACTGAAACTTTACCGTCAATTTGAATATTGGCACCCAAGCGAACCAATTCATTGACGTGCATGAAACGATTTTCAAAAATGGTTTCAGTGACTTTGCTGGTGCCCTCGGCAATGCAGTTCAATGCCATGAACTGAGCTTGCATGTCGGTCGGAAAGCCAGGGTACTCTGTGGTGCGAAAACTTTGTGCCTTCAAGCGGCCTTGCGCTTTCACGCGGACAAAGTTGGAGCCCACTTCAATCTGCGCGCCAGCATCTCTGAGTTTTTCAATGACCGCTTCAAGGTGATCACCTCGCGCGTGCTTCAACACTACATCGCCGCCAGTGGCCGCTACTGCGCATAAAAATGTGCCGGCTTCAATTCGATCAGCCACCACAGCATGATCGCAGCCTTGGAGTTTTTCAACCCCTTGAATGTGAATTCGGCTGGTACCGTGACCTGAAATCTTGGCCCCCATTTGAATGAGCATTTCTGCCAGATCAGGAATTTCTGGCTCTTGCGCTGCGTTTTCTAAAACAGTCTCGCCTTCGGCCAAAGCAGCTGCCATCAAAAAGTTCTCTGTGCCTGTGACAGTCACCATGTCGGTTGCAATGCGTGCACCCTTTAAGCGAGCCCGTCCGTCAGCCAGACGGGCCACCATGTAGCCATGCTCAACCACGATCTTGGCGCCCATGGCCTGCAAGCCTTTAATGTGTTGGTCGACAGGCCGAGAACCAATGGCACACCCACCCGGCAGTGAAACGCGTGCATGACCAAATCGAGCCAACAAGGGGCCGAGCGCCAACACCGAAGCACGCATGGTTTTCACCAACTCGTAGGGCGCTTCAGGTTTGTTCAGCGCACTTGCATTCAATGCCACACTTCCGTCTTCGGCATGCAGGCAGGTCACGCCCATGTTGCGAATGAGCTTTAGCATGGTGCTGACATCTTGCAACTTGGGCACATTGCGAAGCACAACTTCCTGATCGGTTAACAAGGCGGCGCAAAGTTCGGGCAAGGCGGCATTTTTAGCGCCTGAAATTTCAATGTCGCCATTCAAAGAATGACCACCACGAATGATGAGTTTGTCCATTTTTTTGTGTAGCTGGCGAAGCGCGTTGGTGGTGGCCTGTAGTTTAAGCTTGCGCTTTGGCCCATTCAGCAGGCGTGAAAGTTTTCATCGACAAAGCATGCACTTCATCGTTTTGCATTTTTTTGCCCAAGGTGGCATACACCTTTTGATGGCGCGCAATGAGGCGCAGGCCCTCAAATTGAGCGGAAACCACCACAGCTTGCCAATGGCGTCCGTCACCATCAACCGTTAGGTGTTGGCATGGAAGGCCCGCGGCGATCATGTTTTGTATTTGGTCTGCAGTCATTTTTTTCAGTGCGCAAAAGATTGAATCAACCTCTGATTTTGTAGCCTGTTTTCAGCAATTGAATGGCCAAAGTACTAACAGCCAACATCGCCACAGAAACGACCGCCAAACTGGTCCAAGGCGAGACATCGCTTTGACCAAAGAAGCCGTATCTGAAACCATCAATCATGTAGAAGAAAGGATTTAAGTGACTCAAGCCTTGCCAAAACGGCGGCAATGAATGAATGGAATAAAAAACGCCCGACAAGAAGGTCATAGGCATGATCACAAAACTTTGAAAAGCAGCCATTTGGTCGAATTTTTCGGACCAAAGACCTGCAACCAATCCCAAAGCACCCAATAGGCCGGCACACAAAACGGCAAACACCAAAATCCATACAGGGGCATGGTACTGCAAAGGCGCAAACCAAACCGTGACGGCAAAAACACCAAAGCCAACCGCCAAACCGCGCAACATCGAAGACCCCACATAGGCCACGTACCAGTGCCAGTGCGACAAGGGTGTGAGCAGCAAGAACACAATGTTGCCCATGATTTTGCTTTGCACCAAGCTGGAGGAACTGTTGGCAAAAGCATTTTGCAAGACACTCATCATAATCAGACCGGGCAACAAAAACGCTGTGTAGGGAACGTTGTCGTACACCTTCACATGGTCTTCTAAGACATGGCCAAAAATCATCATGTACAAGACCGAGGTCAAAACGGGCGCAGCAATGGTTTGGAAGGCAACTTTCCAAAAGCGCAACACCTCTTTGTACAACAACATGCGCCAACCGTTCATGCTTTACCCTCGGACATCACATCCAAGAAGACATCTTCCAAATCGGCCTTGCGAATTTCAACATCCGCTGCAACCAAACCGGCTTGGCGAACAGCCGCCAAGTAGCTTTCAATCTCAACCGCATCGTGCGCTGGAAACTGAACGATGCGACCCGTAATGCGCGCTTTGGCTGCCAGATCAACAGGCAATTGACCATCAATTTTGAATCGCAACACATTGCTAGAGGCCGATTTCAACAATTCAGATGTGCTGGCCAAAGCCAAGACCCGTCCTTGTTTCAGCATGGCCAAACGACCGCACAGCGCTTCGGCTTCTTCCAAATAGTGGGTGGTGAGCAAAACGGTATGGCCTTCACGGTTTAATTTGGCAATGAATTGCCACAGAGTTTGTCTGAGCTCAACATCGACGCCCGCCGTGGGTTCGTCCAGCACAATGACACGCGGCTTGTGAACCAAGGCCTGCGCCACCAAGACGCGCCGCTTCATGCCGCCAGAGAGTTGCCGCATATTGGAATTGGCTTTGTCCAACAGGCCCAAGTTGTCCAGCAACTCATCGATCCAAGCATCATTTTTTTGAACGCCGAAATAACCCGATTGAAAGCGCAAGGCTTCGCGCACGCTGAAGAAGGGGTCAAACACCAACTCTTGAGGCACCACGCCCAGCATGCGCCGCGTTTGGGCGTAATCCAGTTGAACATCCTTGCCATGCACCATGACTCGACCTTCTGTGGCCTTGCTGAGACCCGCCAGAATGCTGATGAGGGTGGTTTTGCCTGCGCCGTTGGGGCCAAGCAGGCCAAAAAACTCACCCTCAGCAATGTCAAAGCTCACCTTGTTGAGTGCTGTGAAGGGCTGACTGCCAGTATTTTTGGCAGGGTAAGTTTTGGAAACGGATTGAAAAGAGATGGCGGGCATGAGCCCCCTATTTTACGTTCATGCGCTTTCGACCAAGAGCTCAGACACCCCATAAAGCAGTGCCAATTCGCGTAATTTGGCGGGGAATTGCTTGAATTTCAAAGTTTTTGACAAACTTTCGGCTTCTCGGCGGCAAGCCAAGAGCACCGCAAGGGCTGAGGAGTCGAAATCAGACAGTTGCCCAGCTTGAATCTCGACATCTGAATCGGCGCTGCTGCGGATTTGGGCCTGCAACTTGGCCAAGCAAGCCTCAGCATTGCTATGACGCAAATCGGAGGGCAAAGTCAAAAGGGCGGTGGGCATGCATGAGGCGCTTGACGGGGCGCTGAATTAGGCTTTTTTAGCATTCAATTTATTGCGATCTGACAGGCTTTTGATCAAACCATCGACGCCACCCGCATTGATTTCTTTAGAGAATTGAGAGCGGTAATTTTCAACCAACCAAATGCCCAAGACATTGAGGTCAAAAATTTTCCAACCAGCTCCTACTCCTGGTGTTTTTTCAAGGCGGTAGTCAAGCTGTATAGGTTCGCCCTTGCCTCTGACCTCGGTTTGAACCACCAGGTTTTTATCATCTGTGGCACCTCGCAAAGGCTTGACTTCAATCGTCTGCTCGTTGATTTGGCTGAGTGCACCCGAATAAGTGCGAATGAGCAGCAACTTAAACTCTTCTTGCAAGCGTTCTTGCTGCTCTGGCGTGGCTTTGCGCCATCCGGGTCCGGTAGCCAACGCTGTCATTCGGCGAAAATTGACATGCTGCATCAACTTGTTATCGACCAATTGCATGATCTTATTGATGTCGCCACCCTTGATGCTTTTGTCGGAACGAACTGCATCCAAGGTTTCATTGGAAATGCGTTTCACGAAGACGTCGGGTGCCTCATCGGCCGCCAAAACGGCGGTTGAAGTAAAGGAGAAGCCCAACGCCCAAAAAAAAGGCAATAAGTAAGTCAAGAATTTGCGATTCATAGGATGAGATCATAAAGAGCGTTTGACTCTTTAACGCGTCAACTGCGAAAAAGTAGATTAAACCACCAAGTTCAACTCTTCATTGACCCAAGGCTGTTAGGGTTTTGGCGCCTGCGGCAAGGGCCCCTGATTTTCGGTGGCGTTGGGTCGATTGGGGGCGACCATAGGCGCTGGTTGATCCGGATCTTCAAAGTCGTCCAATGTAGGCGGATTGCCGTCGTAGATGTCGTTCAACCGCTTTTGCAAATAGGCATCCCGAGTGAATGAGTAGGGGTCTAAAGACGCTTGTTTGACAGCGTCAGACAATGACAAATAGCGCTCCCGGGTGTCGGTCAAGCGCAACAATGTCAGCGTGTTTCTAGCCGCTGCATCATTCAGTTGTTGGTTCACATCTGTTTTGTTGTCGATGAGCAAGCCGAAGCTGTCCCGAATGGTGGAGGGCCCAAAGAATGGCAAAACCACATAGGGGCCAGACGAAACACCCCAAAATGCCATGGTTTGACCGAAGTCCTCTTTGTGTTTGTCGATCTTCAATTCGGTGGCCCAATCAATGATGCCACCTAGCCCCAGTGTGGTGTTGATTCCCACACGCATGGCATTTTTAAAAGCCGCTTGGAGCTTCAATTGCGCCAAGCTGTTGAAGAACGACATGACATCACTCTGATTGCTGAAAAAATTGCCAATGCCTTTGCGAACAACCGATGGCAATACTTGGCCATAAATAACCGCAACGGGCCGAAGTACCACATCATCGGCCATGTCATTGAAGGCCGTCACTTTTCTGTTCAAGGGCTCAAGAGGATCGGTTGGATCTGGGCCTTTCAATGAGGCACAGCCTTGCAACAGCAAGGCTGTCGCAATCAACAAACCAAGACGCAAGCGCCACCAAACTCTCATTATTTGCCCTCTGTAGAGGGGGCTGCAGAATCAGCCGCTTTGTTGTACAAAAACTGGCTGATTAAATTTTCCAAGACGACAGCAGATTGGGTAGATCCGATGTTGTCGCCCGCAGCAAGGTTCTTTTCATCGGCGCCCGCCACAATGCCCACGTACTGTTCACCCAGCAAACCACTGGTGAGTATTTTCAACGAGCTGTCTTTGGGGAAAGCGAATTGGTTTTGCAAAGCCAAGCTCACTTTGGCTTGAAAGCTTTCGCCGTCAAATTGAATGCTGTCAACGCGTCCCACCACCACACCAGCACTCTTCACGGCTGCGCCTTTTTTAAGACCGCCAATGTTGTCAAACTTGGCTGTCACGGTGTAATTTTGAGACCAACTGTATTGCAACAAATTAGCTGATTTGAGCGCCAGAAAAAGCACCGCCGCCAATCCGATCAACACAAACAATCCGACCCACACATCATTTTTTGAACGTTGCATCACGTCCTCCTTAAATGCTGAACATCATCACAGTGAGGATAAAGTCCAGTCCTAAAACCGACAACGAAGAGATCACCACGCTTCGGGTGGTTGCTGAAGCGACACCGTCAGGCGTGGGCTGAGCCACATAACCTTGCAACAGGGCTATGAAGGTCACTGCCACGCCAAAGACCAAACTTTTGATCATGCCGTTGCCAACATCTTTGAACACATCGACACCGCTTTGCATTTGACTCCAAAATGAGCCTTCGTCTACGCCAATCAGCAGCACACCGACCAAATAACCACCCAAAATACCAACGGCACTGAAAACGGCTGTGAGAAGGGGTAAAGCAATGATGCCGCCCCACAAACGTGGCGCCAAAATTCTCAGTTTGGGGTCAACCGCCATCATTTCCAAAGCTGTCAATTGCTCACCTGCTCGCATCAAACCAATTTCGGCAGTGATGGAGGCACCAGCCCGCCCTGCAAACAACAACGCCGCCACCACAGGCCCCAGTTCACGCACCAAACTCAGAGCCACCAACAATCCGAGGGCATCGGCTGCACCATAGCGCTGCAAGGTGTAGTAACCCTGTAAGCCCAAAACGAATCCGACAAACAAGCCTGAGACTGTGATGATGGCCAATGAGTAATTGCCCAAGAAATGGACCTGATCTCGCACCAACCCAAAGCGCTTCAAACAAGCGCCCGACATCATGGCCAGTTGCGCAAACAAACGCGCGCCATAACCCCAGTCTGCCAATTTCTGACGCAAGGCATAGCCCAGTTCAGCAGGGTAAAAGTAGTTCATGCGGAAATTCCACTGAAATCTTCAGCGATGGATTTGGCGGGGTAATGGAAGTGGACAGGGCCGTCACTGAGGCCATTCACAAATTGGTGAATGAGCGGGTCAGAGGTTTGCCTGAGAGACTCGGGCGTGCCTTGCGCTGCAACTTTGCCATTGGCCAAGACCACCACATGATCGGCAATTTGAAATGTTTCATCAACATCGTGCGATACCACCACGCTGGTAATACCCAAGCTGTCGTTCAATTTGCGAATGAGTCTTGCAGCTGTGCCCAATGAAATAGGATCAAGGCCAGCAAAGGGCTCGTCATACATCATGAGATCGGGGTCTAGCGCTATGGCACGGGCCAAGGCGACACGCCGGCCCATGCCCCCTGAAATTTCGGAAGGCATTAAGTTTCTAGCACCACGCAAACCCACAGCATCGAGCTTCATCAAAACAATATCGCGCACCATGGACTCAGACATTTTGGTGTGTTCTCTTAAGGGAAACGCCACGTTGTCAAAGACATCCATGTCGGTGAACAAGGCACCAAACTGAAACAACATGCCCATGCGCCTGCGCGCCGCATAAAGTTGCTCGGTGCTCATTTGTCCAACATCTTGACCATCGAATGTGAGTTGGCCGTTCAGGGCGCGGTATTGACCGCCAATGAGACGGAGTACGGTGGTTTTACCGCCACCCGAAACACCCATCAGAGCCGTGACTTTGCCACGCGGAATGCCAAACGAGAGGTCGCTCAGAATGGTTCGGTCCCCATAGCCGAAGCTGAGGTTTTTCAATTCAACCAGCAGTGGAGAGTTGGGCAGTGTCATGTGAGAAAAAAAACAAAAGCCGGGGTCGCCGGCTTTTGAAGGTTAAGGCGTTCAGGTGAAACTTGTGTGAATCTTTGAAAACTCACACGCTCGCCTGTCTGCTGACATTTTAACGGGGTAAGTCGCTGGTTCCCATTAAGAATTCATCCACAGCCCGCGCAGCCTGACGGCCTTCACGAATGGCCCACACTACCAATGACTGGCCACGACGCATATCGCCTGCCGCAAACACTTTGGCCACGTTGGTGGCGTAGCCGCCTGTGAAATCGGTAGTAGCTTTGGCGTTACCGCGGTTGTCTTTGTCAACACCAAAGGCATCCAAGATGGTGGCAACAGGGTTCACAAAGCCCATGGCCAAAAACACCATGTCGGCTGGGTAAGTTTTTTCAGTCCCTGGCACATTGACCAATTTGCCGTCTTTGAATTCCACTTCAACGGTTTTGAGGCCAGTCACTTTGCCTTTTTCGCCAATGAATTCTTGGGTAGAAACGGCAAATTCTCGGGTGCAACCTTCTTCGTGGCTGGAGCTGGTGCGCAGCTTCAGGGGCCAGTAAGGCCATGTCAAGGGACGGTTTTCTTCTTCGGGCGGCTGGGGCATCACTTCGAATTGTGTGACGCTTTTGGCGCCATGGCGGTTGGAAGTACCGACGCAATCACTGCCGGTGTCGCCACCACCAATCACGATGACGTGTTTGCCGTCAGCGCGCAGTTGGTCTTTGAGCTTGTCGCCCGCGTTCACTTTGTTTTGCTGTGGCAAGAATTCCATCGCGAAGTGAATGCCCGACAAATCGCGGCCAGGCACATTCAAGTCGCGTGATTGCTCGGAACCACCGGCCAACAACACCGCGTCAAAGTCTTTTTGAAGTTGCTTGGGGCTGATGGTTTCTTGCGACCAGTTGGTCACTTTAGAACCTGCTGGCAATTCACCCACCATGACACCGGTTTTGAGAGTCACGCCTTCGGCGACCAACTGCTCTGCGCGGCGGTCGATGTGGGACTTTTCCATTTTGAAATCGGGAATGCCATAACGCAGCAAACCACCGATGCGATCGTTCTTTTCGAACAAGGTGACGTCGTGTCCAACACGAGCCAATTGCTGAGCGGCGGCCATACCGGCAGGGCCTGAGCCTACCACCGCCACTTTTTTACCAGTTTTGTGCGCAGCGGGACGGGGCTTGACCCAACCCTCTTGCCAAGCACGGTCAATGATGGCGTGCTCAATGGATTTGATACCCACAGCATCGTCTGCCACATTCAATGTACAAGCAGCTTCGCAAGGTGCTGGGCAAATGCGGCCCGTGAACTCCGGGAAGTTATTGGTGCTGTGCAGCACTTCAATGGCGTTTTTCCAATCGCCTTGGAACACCAACTCGTTAAAGTCGGGAATGATGTTGTTGACAGGGCAACCGCTGTTGCAAAACGGTGTGCCGCAGTCCATGCAGCGCGCGCCTTGAATTTTGGCTTGCGCGTCGTCCAAACCAATGACGAACTCTTTGTAGTTTTTGACGCGCTCGCCCACAGGCTTGTAGCCCTCTTCGACCCGCTCAAATTCCATGAAACCAGTGATTTTTCCCATGATCAATCCTTGTGATGTCTTTGTGCTCAATTAGCTGGCGGCCACAGAATCTGTGGACTTGGCTGCCGCTTTGCGTGCGTTGATTTCGCCCAAGGCGCGCTTGTACTCGTTCGGGAACACTTTCACAAACTTCAAGCGAGCTTGTGCCCAGTTGTCCAGTAACTCACGTGCGCGCTGGCTACCGGTCCACTTGTGGTGGTCTTCCAGCAATTTCTTCAACTGTGTCTCATCGGCTTGGTCGCGGTGCCACACTTTGCGGTCAATCGCAGCTTCTTGCTCGGCCACGGTCAGCACTTTCTCCATGCTCACCATAGCTGTATTGCAGCGTGATGCAAACTGGCCGTCTTCGTCGTACACATAGGCAATGCCGCCGCTCATACCCGCTGCAAAGTTGCGACCTGTTTTGCCCAGCACCGCCACGGTGCCACCGGTCATGTATTCACAACCGTGGTCGCCGGTGCCTTCCACCACCGCAGTAGCGCCAGATAAACGTACGGCAAAACGCTCGCCGCCCACACCTGCAAAGAAAGCTTCACCCGTGGTGGCACCATACATCACGGTGTTGCCCACGATGATGTTTTGGCTGGCCACACCGCGGAATTCCAAACTGGGACGAACCACAATGCGACCACCCGACAAACCTTTGCCGGTGTAATCGTTGGCTTCACCAATGAGGTAGAGTGTGATGCCCTTGGCCACAAACGCGCCAAAGGATTGGCCGCCCGTGCCTTCAAGTTGAATGCGGATGGTGTCGTCTGGCAAACCTTCTGGATGCACTTTGGTGACCGCTCCTGAGAGCATGGCGCCCACCGAACGATTGACGTTGCGCGCTACTTCCATGAACTGCACCTTCTCACCTTTGTCGATGGCAGCGCGGCTCTTGGCAATCAGCACGTTGTCCAAGGCTTTGTCCAAGCCGTGGTCTTGCACATCAATGTGGCGACGTGGCACATCAGCAGGTACATCGGGCACAGCCAACAAACGGCTGAAATCGAGGCCGCTGGATTTCCAGTGTTCAATGCCTTTGCGTGTGTCCAGCAAGTCGGCACGGCCCACCATGTCGTCAAACTTCCTGATGCCCAACTGCGCCATGATCTGACGCACTTCTTCAGCAATGAAGAAGAAGTAATTCACCACGTGCTCTGGCTTGCCTGAGAACTTCTTGCGCAAAGTGGGATCTTGTGTAGCAACACCCACGGGGCAAGTGTTGAGGTGGCACTTGCGCATCATGATGCAGCCTTCTACCACCAGCGGTGCTGTGGCAAAGCCAAATTCATCCGCGCCGAGCAACGCGCCAACGGCAACGTCGCGACCGGTCTTCATTTGGCCGTCGGCTTGCACGCGGATGCGACCGCGCAAACGGTTGAGGACCAAGGTTTGTTGCGTTTCTGCCAGGCCGATTTCCCATGGGCTGCCAGCGTGCTTGATAGACGACCATGGCGATGCACCTGTACCGCCATCATGACCTGCAATCACCACGTGATCGCTTTTGCACTTGGCCACGCCTGCAGCAATGGTACCCACACCAATTTCAGACACCAGTTTGACGCTGATGTCACTGTGAGGCGCCACGTTTTTCAAATCGTGAATGAGTTGCGCCAAATCTTCAATGGAGTAGATGTCGTGGTGCGGTGGGGGAGAAATCAAACCCACGCCAGGCACAGAGTGGCGTAGCTTACCGATGTAGTCGGACACTTTACCGCCAGGCAATTGACCGCCTTCACCGGGCTTGGCACCTTGGGCCATCTTGATCTGAATTTGATCGGCACTGTGCAAGTATTCGGCAGTCACACCAAAGCGGCCAGAAGCCACTTGCTTGATTTTGGAGCGCAGTGAATCGCCTGCCTCGAGTGGCATGTCAACTTCCACTTCTTTGGCACCAATCACGCTCTTTAAAGTCTCACCCTTCTTGATGGGGATGCCTTTGAGTTCGTTGCGATAACGTGCAGCGTCTTCACCGCCTTCACCTGTGTTGCTCTTGCCGCCAATGCGGTTCATGGCAACGGCCAAGGTGGCGTGTGCTTCTGTAGAAATAGAGCCCAAAGACATAGCACCGGTCGCAAAGCGTTTGACGATTTCACTGGCGGGTTCTACGTCCTCCAAAGGTATCGCTTTGGCAGGATCGATCTTGAATTCGAACAAACCACGCAATGTCATTTGACGCTTGGTTTGGTCGTTGATGATCTGCGCGTATTCTTTGTACGTGGTCCAGTTGTTGGCACGTGTGCTGTGCTGCAACTTGGCAATGGCATCGGGGGTCCACATATGCTCTTCACCGCGAGCACGCCATGCATATTCGCCGCCGGCGTCGAGCATGGTGGCCAAAATAGGGTCGTTGCCAAACGCCGCCTTGTGCATGCGCAAAGTTTCTTCGGCAATTTCAAAGATCCCAATACCTTGCACTCGGGTCGGTGTGCCGGTGAAGTATTTGTTCACTGTTTCAGTGTTGATGCCAATGGCTTCAAACAACTGCGCGCCGCAATAAGACATGTAGGTGCTCACGCCCATTTTGGACATGATCTTGGACAGACCTTTGCCCACAGCCTTCACATAGTTGTAGATCGCTTTGTCGGCTGACAAATCGCCAGGCAACTCTTTGTGCAAGGCCTGCAATGTTTCCATGGCCAGGTAGGGGTGAACGGCTTCAGCACCGTAGCCAGCCAACACGGCAAAATGATGCACTTCGCGGGCTGTACCGGTTTCAACCACCAAGCCTGCTGTGGTGCGCAAACCTTCGCGCACCAAATGCTGGTGAACGGCAGAAAGTGCCAACAAAGCAGGAATGGCCACTTGAGTCGGTGACACACCGCGGTCGCTGATGATCAGAATGTTGTGGCCGCCTTTGATGGCGTCTACCGCTTCAGCGCAGAGTGAAGCCAGCTTGGCTTCAACGCCTTCGCTCCCCCAAGATGCGGGGTAAGTGATGTCCAAGGTAGCACTTTTGAACTTGCCCTGTGTGGACTGTTCAATGTTGCGCAGCTTGGCCATGTCTGAGAAGTCGAGCACTGGCTGGCTCACTTCCAAGCGCATGGGCGGGTTCACTTGGTTAATGTCGAGCAAGTTGGGCTTGGGGCCAATGAAGGACACCAAAGACATCACGATGGCTTCGCGAATGGGGTCAATCGGTGGGTTGGTCACTTGCGCAAACAACTGCTTGAAGTAGTTGTACAGCGGCTTGTTTTTGTCGGACAACACAGCCAAGGGGCTGTCATTTCCCATGGAGCCCAAGGCTTCTTCGCCAGCTTGTGCCATGGGCGCTAACAAGAACTTGATGTCTTCTTGGGTGGTGCCAAAAGCTTGTTGCAAGTCGAGCAATTTTTCGTTTGAAACGGGTGCGTTGGCTGTTGTTTCTTTCACGTCATCCAATTTGATGCGCAAGTTTTCAATCCACTGCTTGTAGGGCTTGCTACTGGCCAGGTTCGACTTGAGTTCTTCATCGTCGATCATGCGGCCTTGTTCCAAATCGATCAGGAACATCTTGCCGGGTTGCAGGCGCCATTTGCGAACAATTTTGCTTTCGGGTATAGGCAATACGCCAGTCTCAGAACCCATGATGACCATGTCGTCATCAGTGATGCAATAGCGTGAAGGACGCAAACCATTGCGGTCCAAGGTCGCACCAATTTGACGGCCATCGGTGAACACAATAGACGCAGGGCCGTCCCATGGTTCAAGCATGGCGGCGTGGTATTCATAGAAGGCCTTGCGCCGCTCGTCCATGGTGTTGTGGTTTTCCCAAGGCTCGGGAATCATCATCATGACGGCTTGGCTGATAGGGTAGCCCGCCATGGTGAGTAACTCTAAACAGTTGTCAAAGGTGGCCGTATCGGATTGGCCGGCAAAACTGATGGGGTAGAGTTTTTGCAAGTCAGGGCCGAGCACTGGCGAAGACATCACGCCTTCGCGCGCCTTCATCCAGTTGTAGTTGCCCTTGACGGTGTTGATCTCACCGTTGTGCGCAACGTATCGGTAAGGGTGAGCCAAGGGCCACTCTGGGAAGGTATTGGTCGAAAAGCGTTGGTGCACCAAGCCGAGTGCTGAGACGCATCTTTCGTCTTGCAAATCAAGATAGTAGGTGCCCACCTGATCAGCCAAAAGCAAGCCTTTGTAAACCACAGTGCGGCTTGACATGCTAGGGATGTAGTACTCGTTGCTGTGCTTGAGCTTGAGGTTTTGAATCGCAGCGCTGGCTGTTTTGCGAATGACATAAAGCTTGCGCTCCAATGCATCTTGCACAATCACATCGGCGCCGCGGCCAATGAAGATCTGCTTCAACACAGGTTCTTTTTCGCGAACGGTGGGCGACATAGGCATGTCACGGTTGACCGGCACATCGCGCCAGCCCAACAACACTTGGCCTTCAGCCTTCACAGCGCGCTCAAGTTCTTGTTCGCAAGCCATGCGTGAAGCATGTTCCTTAGGCAAGAACACCATGCCCACACCGTACTCGCCTTGAGCAGGCAAGTTCACGCCTTGTTTGGCCATCTCTTCTCTATAGAGCGCGTCGGGCAACTGAATCAAGATACCAGCACCGTCACCCATCAACTTGTCTGCACCCACCGCACCCCGGTGATCCAAGTTTTCAAGAATCTTCAAAGCCTGCGTCACGATGGCATGCGTTTTAGCGCCTTTGATATGGGCCACAAAGCCCACACCACAAGCGTCGTGTTCTTGTGAAGGGTCGTACAAACCCTTTTGTTGCAAAGCTAATTTTTCGGCAACCGAAGTCATGGCGCACTCCTAGAGATATTTCGCGGGAAGGTGAGCATATTGCATTGCAACAAAAATGCCAAGAAAATTAATTGGGGTCAGATCAACATTAATTTCATTAATTTGAAAAAGTGAATTAATTGGGGACAGATCAATTATCAATAAAAGTTAGCTATAAAGAATTCAATAATTCAGATTTCACTCAGGTTTTGGGCGTCTTTTTAAAGGGTCTGCCAGACTTTTGCGGCAAGATTTGACGTTGCGTTGTCTTTTCCAATGACTTCAAAAATTCGGGTCGCCCCACAACTCGCCCCTTCAACACTGATTCGGTCAAATCTTTTTGAGTGGCCAGAGACAATCCCCCTGCAACAAACTCAACATAGGCCGCCTCACGGGCAAACGGGGTATTTCCCAAGCCCCAATAAAGTGCATGCGGCGTCACCAGTTTGTCGATTTTTTGACCACTCAAGTGTTTGTAACTGGACCAATTGAAAGCCTCGGCCGACTCGGCCAACCCGGCCCTGACTGGGTTTAAGTCAATGTAAGCCATGCACGTGAGGAGATAGGCTTCAGAGTCAACCAGAGAGGATTTGTAACGCCCCTCCCATAGCGTGCCACTTCTGTTGTGGCGTTTGTTGAAGTAGCGCACGTAAGTTCGTCCCACCGACTGCATCATCAATGACATCGCCTGATCGCTGGGTGGCGTGAGCAGCATGTGAAAGTGGTTATCGAGCAGTACATAGGCATTCACAGCGACTTTGTGCCTCAGCGACTCTTCGAGCCACAAGCTGTAAAGCATTTTGCGATCGGTATCGTCCAGCACGATGGGTTGGCGATTGTTACCCCGCTGAATCACATGATGCGGGTAACCTGGAAGGGTTAAACGGGGTTGGCGGGCCATGCCTGAATGCTAACCCGAAAGAAATTAATGTTGATCTGACCCCAATTAAGGGTAACGCGATGTAAGGGTCGGGGTGAGGCCGAATGCAGTCAGAAGGGACTGGAGGTGGTCGGCGGCGCCTTGTTGAGGGCGGCCGGTGTAGCGGGCTAGGATGAGTTCGTTTTTCATGCTGTGCTCCCAGCCCACCAGCTCGGTAACTGTGACGGTATAGCCTTTGGACTCCAAATAAAGGCAACGCAATACGTTGGTGAGTTGGCTGCCTATTTCGCGGGTGTGAAGGGGATGGCGCCAGAGTTCGGCCAAAGGGGTTCGGGACAAGTTAAGGGCTTTGTTCTGGCGCAACTGGGCGGCGACTTCGGCTTGGCAACAAGGCACCAGCACCATGGCACGGGCTTTTTTCAGAAGACCAAAAGCGATGGCGTCGTCGGTGGCGGTGTCGCAAGCATGAAGTGCAGTGACCACATCAATTTGGTGAGGCATGGCTTCAGACAGCGAAGACTCGGCCACGGAGGTGTTCAAAAAGACCATGCGCTGAAAGTCCAAACGCTGTGCCAATTTACGCGAGGCTTCAACCAATTCAGAACGCGTTTCAATGCCGTAAATATGGCCTTGCGACAACTGCTTGAAAAACAAGTCGTAGACGATGAAACCCAGATACGATTTGCCAGCACCGTGGTCGGCAAGTGACAAGCCCTTTGGCAGCGCATCAACAAGAACCGGCTGAGAGCCAGACAACTTCAAGGCCTTGGCTGCATCCTCTTCAGACAACTCTTTCAAAATCTTTTCAATGAATTGAAACAAGTGAAGCACCTGTTTCAATTTGCGACGCGAGTCTTGATTGAGCTTGCCCTCGCGCGTGAGAATGTGCAATTCTTTGAGTAATTCAATGGACTGCCCTGGCCGCAAATCTAAATCCAAGGGCTTGGGTTTGGTCGATTTTGAATTAGCTGGATTTTTTTTCATCAGACTCATTTTGAGGCAAAGTGGCCCCCACCTCTAAAGCTTGCCAACCCTGTAAACCTAACTGACTCAGGGTGGCCATGTTGACTTCAAAAATAGCCTCCGCATCTGGAAACGCAGCCACCGCGCGGTCAATGCTGGCCTCCCG
>Ga0315903_10000937_pt1 | contig 44265 bp, 38 predicted proteins | sample LakEriMetagenome_7_FD_203524 | JGI IMG/M metagenome (GOLD analysis project Ga0315903, IMG submission 203524) | Freshwater fungal communities from buoy surface, Lake Erie, Ohio, United States - Buoy 2 MA119 | ecosystem: Environmental > Aquatic > Freshwater > Lake | place: USA: Lake Erie, Ohio... | reverse complement strand
CCGCAAATCGGGCGGGCCTTCGGCAAGAGAGACCACACGACAGTGCTTTACGCCTTCCGCCGCATCACCAAGGCCCTGCCCGAGGATGCACGCCTTGCCGACGATATTGCACGGGTCGAGGCAACGATCCAGGACCTCCTGGACGCCGGTCAGACCTGAAGCACCCGCGCGCTGCCGGCGCGGGCACCGCTTGGCTTTTGCCCGAACTCGTTTAAGGCTCTGCAGCCCGCTTCCAACCGGAGGCGGGCTGATTCCCAACAGAACCGGGCATCAGGGCAGACGAAGAAAGAAACAAGAAGAATGGACGCCGCCAGCCGGCGCCCGTGATGGACGGACCCGAAGATGAAACTGACGATTGAACGCGGCGACCTGCTCAACGCTCTGAGCCATGTGCAGAACATTGTTGAGCGCCGCACCACGATCCCGATCCTCTCCAACGTCCTGCTGCAGGCGAAGAAAGGCGAACTTCGCCTGACCGCCACTGATCTCGACATCGAGGCCGTCGATTCTGCGGACGCCAAGGTCTCGCGCGAGGGCGCTGTAACCGCACCTGCCGGCACGCTGTTCGATGTGGTGCGCAAGCTGCCTTCCGGCGCTGACGTTCTGATCGAACTCAACCCGGAAACCCACCGTCTGGCGCTGACGGCCGGGCGCTCGCAGTTTGAACTGCCGACCCTGCCCGCCAGCGATTTCCAGACGATGGCGACCGATGATGCCGTGACCGGCTTCAGCCTTGGCGCTGCTGATCTCGCGCGCCTGATCGACAAGACGCGGTTTGCCATCTCGACTGAAGAGACGCGCTATTACCTCAACGGCGTTTACCTGCACGTGGCCAAGAATGATGCCGGCAAGGCCGTGCTGCGCTCGGTCGCGACCGATGGCCACCGCCTCGCGCTGGCCGAGCTTAAGGCGCCGAGCGGCAGCGAGAAGCTGACCGGGGTGATCGTGCCGCGCAAGACGGTCAACGAGATCCGCCGCCTGATCGACGGGCGCAATGATGACGTGACGCTTGAAGTGTCCGACACCAAGATCGTCGTGCGCGCAGGGCGCGCCGTGCTGACGTCGAAGTTGATCGACGGTTCGTTCCCGGACTATGCGCGCGTCATTCCGAAGGGCAATGACAAGAAACTGACGGTCGACAACAAGGCCTTCGAAGCGGCTGTCGACCGCGTCTCCACTGTTTCGGCAGAGCGCTCGCGCTCGGTGAAGATGAGCCTCAGCGAAGGCCGCCTGACGCTGGCCGTGAACCATGCCGAGACCGGCGCAGGCAATGAGGAAATCGAGGCCGGCTATTCATCCGACCCGATGGAGATCGGCTTCAACGCCAAGTACCTGCTCGACATCGCCGGGCAGATCGAAGCGCCCGAAGCCGAGTTCATGTTCAATGACCCGGCCTCGCCTGCCCTCGTGCTCGACCCTGCCGACGCGTCGGCGCGCTATGTGCTGATGCCGCTGCGGGTTTAAGGCAGAGGCCGGCGGGCCGATCAGAAATGACTGCCCTGACCCGTCTCGCCCTCACGGATTTCCGCAACTTCGAGAGCCTCGTGCTGAAACTCGATGGCCGGCCGGTGTGCCTCTATGGGGCAAACGGGGCGGGCAAGACGAACCTGCTCGAAGCGGTGAGCCAGCTAGGACCCGGGCGGGGCCTGCGCGGCGCGCAGCTGGGCGAGATGACACGGCACGGTGCAGCCGGAGGCTGGACCATCGCTGCGACGCTTGACGACGAGCAGAAGATCGGGATCGCGCTGGAAGGCAATGGCCCGTCGAAACGAGGTGTACGGATCGATGGCGCGCCAGGGACGCCCGGCGACCTTGCCGAGCGGGTGCGGCTAATCTGGCTGACCCCGGCGATGGACGGCGTGTTCCGCGGCGGAGCATCTGACCGGCGGCGTTTCTTCGACCGGCTGGTGATGGCGCACCAGCCATCACATGGCACCGCGTCCAGCCGCTACGAAAAGGCGCTGGCGGAACGCAATGCGCTGATCGAGCGCGGGCATGTTGACCCGGCCTGGGCGGACGCAATCGAGGCGCGCCTTGCCGAGGCGGGGGCGGAACTGGCGGTCAACCGCGCGCTGGTGCTGGCAGAATTGCAGGCGGCGATTGATGCCCGGCCCGAAGGGCATTTCCCGAAGGCGGACCTTGCGCTAGAAGGCGACGTGGAAGTGGCCGCGGCGAAGGGCGAAGACTTCCGTACACTGTTCGACATGTTGGTGGAGGCCTACCGCTCAGGCCGGCGGCGGGACATTGCGGCGGGGCGAACGCTGAGCGGGCCGCACCGGTCTGATCTCGCCGTCATCCACCGCCCGACCGGCGCACCGGCGGGCGAGGCGTCCACCGGACAGCAGAAGGCGCTGCTGATCGGCCTGATCCTGGCATCGGCGGAGGCGCTCTGCGCGAGCGGCGGCGGCCCTGCCCCATTGCTCCTGCTGGATGAGGCCGCAGCGCACCTTGACCCGGACCGGCGCAAGGCGCTTTTTGACGAGCTGGCCGCGATGCGGGGTCAGGCCTGGCTTACGGGCACCGACGCGTACCTATTCGAGACATTCGGCACGGCGGCCCAGAGGGTGCGCGTGGAGTCGTCCTCGGCTGCACTGGAGCCGTAACCCCGCCGCTATCGGTCTCGGCATCATAGTAGACTTCTTCAGTGTCCATTTGGTATCCGGCGGAAGCGGCTTCAGCCTCAGCCACAAACCAGGCCTCTTCCTGTCCGAACCAACTGACAAGGTCGTCGCTGACCTCGACGTGGCGCTTGTAGTTCAGGCCATGATCCCCGCCCTCGATGACCGTGATGTGGGCATCGGGCATAAGCGACGCCAGCTTGTCAGCGCTGGAGACGAGCACAGTCGGATCCTCGCTGCCAAACACGGCCATGACAGGGATGCCTGTGGCGGAAAGCGCGGCGTAGGTGTCATCGCGGCCCGTCATCGGGAAGTGCCGGAAAGTCGAGAGCAGCGCCCGGCCGAAACCGCGATAGGCCATCTGCTCGCGGAAATCGCCTTGCAGGCGATTGCCGGGCTCTAGGCCTTCCTCATTGTACTGAGGATCCCCGGCGATCGCATCAAGCGCGAACACGCGCCAGAACCAGTCACCGATCAGCGGTGTGCGAAGGAGGGATGACTGGAAGCCTTTGGTGCCGGCGACATCGAGACCGGCCGGCACGAACAGGAAGGCGCGCGCGACGCGCTCCGGATGACGCACGGCGAACTCTGCGACGATCGGGCCGCCCATTGACAGGCCAACGAAACCGGCAGGCTCTTCGATCTCCAACGCGTCAAGCAGGCCGACCAGCTCCCAGTCATAGAAGTCAACATCGTAACGCCCGCTCGGGCGGTCGGACCAGCCGCGCCCGAGATGGTCGAACTGCAGCACGCGGAAACCGGCATCTCGCAGCGCCTCGGCATTCTGGTCGAAGATGAAGCCGGGGGTGGAGAAGCCGTGCACCATGACAATCAGCGGGGCGCCTTCCGGGCCGGTCAGCTGGTAGTGAATCTTGGCGCCGTCGATCTCGACAAACCGGCCCGGCGCCCGCGCGCGCTCGATCTCGTCGAGCGGCTTCAGGTCACGCCCCGCCCAGACCCAGCTGGCCCACATCAGGAACACAAGCGCGCCGACGCCCCACAGGATCCATTTCATGAAATACTCCCTCGCCCGCCCATTGATGGAAGGTTCAGCGGTGCGTGTCGAGCCAGATCCGCAGACGTTCTAGTGCGGGGAGAATTTCAGCGGCAAGTTCCGGCGGAAAACCTTCTGGTAGTTGAGCGAGCTCCGGTGCGAGGGCCTTCAGCGAGGCGTCGCGCGCCTGCTTTCCGGAAGGCGTCAGGAAGACGCGCTTCGAGCGCGCATCGTCCGGATCGGGATCGATGCGGATGAAACCCTTGGCTTCCAGCTTCTGCAGCGTGCTGGTCATCGTGCCCCGCGTCACCTGGAAGGCAGCTGCGAGGCGCGCAGGCGTCCAGCCATCGCCGAGTCGGACGCAATGGTTAAGCAGGCTGAACTGCGCCAGCGTCATCCCGTGCGGCAACACGCGCTCGAACCGGTTGGCCGAGAGTTGGGCGATGATGCCGATCTCGTTGAACAGCTGGAAATAGAGCGCGCCGGGCTCGGCAGACTTGGTAGGCTTTGGCGGCATCCGGAATCAACTCATCAGGTGGGCGTCGAGACCGCGCCGGGGCGCGGGCGGCACCGGCCTCGCATAACCGGCGCGCACCAACATCTGAACACACCCGCCCCCGCCGATCAAACCGTGCACCTCACGGTAAAGTGCTGCCATCTCGGGATATTCCTGCAGCGTCTGGCTCCAGGGATGGATCGCGAGCCCTTGCGCGGCCGCTTCCAGCGCAAGGCGCATGTAGGCACGGCCTGCGCTGAGCTGGCCGTCGCGGTCACTGCCGTCATTGACAAGCCAGACGAAGGCGCGTGCTGACGCGGCGAGCGGACGGTACATTTCGAGCCCTTGCCGGAAAGCGTCCGACGCAGGGTCGGACAGCGCTTCGCGCGACACCGCGCCCACGAGCTTTCCAAGACCGATGATGGGGCCTTCGAGTGAAATGCCGTCCCGGTGGCGTGCGACTTCCGCCGGGCCGATGCGCATCAGGTCGATGCTTTCCTGCATCGTATAGTCGGTCAGCGATTCCATCTCGTGGCCGCGCCAGGTGATGTCGCGCAGACGCTCCGCCGTCTGATCATTTCCGCAGCTGAATGCCTGCAGGCCGAAGGCCGTGCCGGCAGAAACGAGGGCAGCGAGTTTGACGGGCTCCACATCGCGCGCCTCATAGACTTCGCGGTTGGTATGGCGGGCGAGAGCATGCGCGAAGAGCGGATCGGGCGAGGCCGCAGCGGAGGCAAACGTGACACGCGCCACCGGGCGGGCATCGAGGCGGCCGGCCATATCCGGCGCGCCCTCGGGGAACGGCGTGATCTGCGCGTCGTAGCCTTCCTCGGCAGCAGCGAGGCGCAGGAGCTCAAGGAAGGCGCCGCAGCCGATGATGATCTGCCGGTCGAGCGGATCGGTGGCCGGCAGCCGGCGCTCCAGATCCACATAAAGGGTGAGGGCGTCTTCCCCTTCCAGCTGCACGAGCCAAGGCTGGCGATTGTGCGGGTTTGGCGCGAGCAGCGCATAGGAAAGGAAGCGGCGGCGATACTCGGTGTCCTGCCCCGCGACACGCCATGCTTCCCGTGCGGCTCGTGAGGGCTGGTTGAGCGCGACGAAGCCGCCCGCACCCGCCGCCGCGAGGACGACCCCGCCGCCGATCAGTTTCAATACGCCGCGCCGGGAAGTCATCGCCCGTCTCCTATGGTTCGATATCAAACAATATGATTTGATATCGAACTATTGTCAAGCCGTTCCGTTCTGTTCGAGGTGGATTCGGCGAACGCATCGCTCTAGGTAGGTGCCCAAACGAGGAGTCTCCCCATGAAAACACGCGCCGCTGTCGCCTTCGAGGCCAAGAAACCACTCGAGATCGTCGAGCTTGACCTTGAGGGCCCGAAAGCCGGCGAAGTGCTGGTGGAAATCATGGCGACCGGCATTTGCCACACGGACGCCTATACGCTGGATGGTCTCGACTCCGAGGGCATCTTTCCGAGCGTGCTGGGACATGAGGGCGCGGGCATCGTGCGCGAGGTGGGCGCGGGCGTGACCAGCGTGAAACCCGGCGACCATGTCATCCCGCTCTACACGCCGGAATGCCGCCAGTGCAAAAGCTGCCTGTCGGGCAAGACGAACCTGTGCACCGCGATCCGCGCAACGCAGGGCAAGGGCCTGATGCCGGACGGCACCAGCCGCTTCAGCTACAAGGGCCAGCCTGTCTTCCACTATATGGGCTGCTCGACCTTCTCGAACTTCACCGTCCTGCCGGAAATCGCGGTGGCGAAAATCCGCGCGGACGCGCCCTTCGAAAAGGCCTGCTATGTCGGCTGCGGCGTGACGACCGGCGTGGGCGCGGTGGTCAACACCGCGAAGGTTCAAGTGGGAGAGAATGTCGTCGTGTTCGGCCTCGGCGGAATTGGCCTCAACGTGATCCAAGGCGCGCGCATGGCCGGGGCGGACATGATCGTCGGTGTTGACATCAATCCGTCCAAGGAGGAATGGGGCCGCCGCTTTGGCATGACGCATTTCGTCAACCCGAAGGACGTGAAGGATATCGTCGCGCATATCGTGGAGCTGACAGGCGGCGGCGCGGATTATTCGTTCGACTGCACGGGCAACACGACCGTGATGCGCCAGGCGCTCGAATGCTGCCATCGCGGCTGGGGTACCTCGGTCATCATCGGCGTGGCGGAATCCGGCAAGGAAATCGCGACGCGGCCTTTCCAGCTGGTCACCGGGCGTAACTGGCGCGGCACGGCCTTCGGCGGCGCCAAGGGCCGCACGGATGTGCCGAAGATCGTCGACTGGTACATGAACGGCAAGATCGAAATCGACCCGATGATCACGCACGTGATGACACTCGACAAGATCAACGACGCATTCGACCTGATGCACGAGGGCAAGAGCATTCGCAGCGTTGTTGTTTACTGATAACTGAACTCAACAGGAGGAAACTATCAATGTACAGTCACATGATGGTCGGCTCGAACGACATCGACAAATCGAAGGCGTTTTATGATGCGCTGTTTTCGTCCGTTGGCGGACGGGCTGGCATCAAGGACCCGAAGGGCCGCCTGGTCTACATGCACAATGGCGGCATCTTCCTCGTCACCCCGCCGATTGACGGCCAGCCCGCGACCAGCGGTAATGGCATGACCATCGGCTTTGCGATGGCCTCGACCGAACAGGCCGACGCCTGGCATGCGGCCGGTGTCGCGGCCGGCGGCAAGGCGATCGAAGACCCGCCGGGCTGGCGCGGCGAAGGCGCCGGCGCGCTCTACCTCGCCTACCTGCGCGACCCCGACGGCAACAAGCTCTGCGCGCTGCATCGCCGCTAAGGCAAGCGCATGGGCTGGCAGGACCCGGACACTCCGGCAGACCTTACGCCGATCAGGTCAGCGGCCATCCGCTGGGTGATCGAGCGTGCGGTAGCGCGGGGGAACCGGGTCCTGTCACTCGCCCAATGGTCGAAGGCGCTCGTGGCGCACATGACGCAGGGGCTGACGCCTGACTTCAAGGCCGAGATCGAAGCGCGCTGGCCGCAGCTGGCCTATCACGCCGAAGCCGGAACGCCGCACACAGAGCCTGACGAAGGCTATTCGGAGGACGGTTTTGCCGTCTCCTTTCCCCGCCCGCGCCCGCCTGCCGCGTCAGGCTAGCGCCAGACGGTAATTCCTCCGTACAAGGCGCTTTGATGGGCGCAAGGTTTTCAGCGCCTCTCCGCCAACGCGCGCCAGAAGGCTGTCCGCCCGCGCCTTTGCAGCGGCATCCATCGCGTCATAGGCGTCGAGCGCAGCCTGCAACCGGAAAAGCGGGAATGTGCGCGCTTGCGCCGGGCCGCGTCGCCCTTCGATCTCGACCTCGATCTCGCCAAGCCCGCGCGGCAGGAAGGCATCGGGCGACGCCTTCCCGGCCCAGGCCTCGAACAGGCTGAGCGTCCGGGCAAGCGCGGGCACCTGCTCTCGCATCTGCCGCGCCAGGATCGGCTCAAGCGTCGGAGGAATGCCGTCGCCGGCCACAAGCCCGCCTTCGCCCGTCTGCTCGGCATTGGTGCGCTCCACCCAATCGGCAACACGCGGGGCAAGCCGCTTCATCATCTCACCCGATGAGGGATCGCGGTACAAATGCGCATAGAGCGGACCGATAAAAGCAAAATCGGCAAGGCAGGGACGCGCGCCCAACAGGAATGGATGCGCCTCCAGATGCGCCGAAAACTCGGCCAGGAAGGCCTCATAGGATTGCTCGATCCCGGGAATGGTCTCGGGGTGCACGCCGAGAACGGGCAGCGCGCCCTTGAAGCGCTGGCCGTTCTTGCGGCCGATCTCGTACTGCTCGGCCGGTGTGGCCTCCGGCGCCGACAGCGCGCCGAACGCGCCATAGGCCCAGTCCTCATTGAAGCTCCAGCGATAGTGCATGGCCGGCAGGGTCAGCCACTCATCCGCATAAAGATGAAGCAGCTCGGCAACGAAATGCTGAAGCGGCGTTTCAGGCATGACCGGAGGGGTGCGCCCTTCCCTAGCCTCGACTTCGGCGATGATGTCTGCAGAATCCTGGATCACCTTGCCATCCGGCATCACCATCACCGGAATGACGGGCCAGCCGACATTCGGCAGGATGATGTCGCGGTATACGGCCTGTGTGGCCAATGCTTCACTGAACGGCGCGCCCCGCCAACGCAGATAGGCCCGCGCCTTGCCGGTAAAATAGCTTACCTCAGCCCCATACAGCACATACGCGCTCATAGCCTCTCCCGCTTTCCTGAAAAATTGTCATCTCAAATGCCAATAGCCCGGGCAAGCCCCCGCATGCGCCTTCCTTGACTTGATAGGCGGCGAAAGGCCAGAACGCCCGGGCGCCATAAGACCTGCGCCGCCAGCCCGAGAGTAAACCAAGATGCAGCTCACCCCCGTCTCCTCCTGGAAGTCCTTCGGCGGCACATTGTCCGTACTCGATCATGAGAGCGCGCTGCTCGGCTGCACGATGCGGTTTGCCGTCTATACGCCGCCGCAGGCCGCGCACGGCCCGGTGCCGGTGCTGTGGTATCTGTCGGGGCTGACCTGCACCTGGGCGAACATGATGGAGAAATCCGGCGTGCAGGAACATGCGGCACGCCACGGAGTAATGATCATCGCGCCGGATACGAGCCCGCGCGGGCCGGGTGTGCCGAACGATGACGCTTATGACCTGGGTCAGGGCGCGGGATTTTACCTGACCGCCACGCAGGACCCTTGGGCGAAGCACTTCAAGATGGACCAGTACATCACCGATGAGCTGCCTGGCCTGATCGCGGCGAATTTCCCGGCTGACATGGCGCGGCAAGGCATTTTCGGCCATTCGATGGGCGGGCACGGCGCGATCACGCTGCACCTGAAACATCCGGAGACGTACAAATCCTGCTCCGCCTTCTCGCCGATCACGTCCCCCGCCCGCGTGCCCTGGGGCGAGAAGGCGTTCACCGCCTATCTTGGCCCGCCTTCGATTGCCTGGGAGCAGTATGACGCGACCGAGCTGGTCAAGGAGATCCAGAGCAAAGCGCTGATCCTCGTGGATACTGGCACGGCAGACCAGTTCCTGGAGCCGCAGCTGAAGCCGCAGATCTTCATCGACGCCTGCGCGAGGGACGGCCAACGCCTCGATTACCGCCTGCGCGAAGGCTATGGCCACGATTACTATTTCATCGCCACCTTAATGGACGAGCACATCGCACACCATGCGAAGGCGCTGAAAGCCTAGACCGCCTTCGCATGCCGCTGCTGCGGCGCGGCGGGCGTACGCGCGTCGAAGCACTGGGCCACCGTGCGCAGGAAAAGCCGCGCCGCTTCGGGCACGTCGATGCGGGTTCCGCTCACGGTGCACAGGCCCGCAGACTGCAGAGCCCGCGCGCGGTCCAGCGCATCGTCGAGGCTGCCCGCCGTCGCGCCAAGCTCGCAGCACACTTCGCCGGTGTCGACGCTGAGCGCGCACATGACCCGTTCGATCGCGCGGGCGCGCAGACGATCGTCCGACGTCAGCGCAACGCCCCGCTCCACCGGAAGGCGCCCGGTGGCAATGGCCTCGCCCCAGGCCTTGCGATCCTTCAGGTTCTGCACAAAGCCTTCGCGGAACTGCGAGATGGACGTGGCGCCCATGCCGATCAGCGTCGCGCAGGGGTCATCCGTGTACCCCTGAAAATTCCGGCGCAGGCGCCCTTCCCGTGCGGCGAGGGCGAGCGGATCATCGGCGCGCGCGTAGTGGTCGAGGCCGATCGGCAGGTAACCCGCCGCCGAGAGGGTCTCCGCCGCCGCGGCGGCCTGTTCCAGCCGCTCGGTCAATCCCGGAAGGGACGTGTCATCGATGGCCTTCTGGTGCTTCGCAAACCACGGCAGGTGCGCATAGCCGAACACAGAGATGCGTGCGGCGCCCTGCTCTGCTGCGAACTGAGCCGCCGTGACAACGTCCGCCGTCGTCTGGTAAGGCAGGCCGTACATCAGATCCATGTTGATGGCGCCGATACCGGCCGCCTTGAGCGCGGTCACGAGGCCGGCCACCATGTCCGGTGGCTGGATCCGGTTCACCGCCGTCTGAACCTCGGGCGCCAGCGTCTGCACACCAAGGCTCGCCCGGGTCACGCCGGCCGCGGAAAACGCCTCGACCTGGCCGTCATGCATGGTGCGCGGATCAAGCTCGACAGCGATTTCAGCGTCCTTGCGGATGCCAATCCGGCTGCGAAGGGCGGTTACGAGTGCGGCAAAATCGTCCGCCTGCAGCGCATTAGGCGAGCCGCCGCCAAAGTGCAGGTGGCCGATGCCGCCATGTGGGCCGAGGGCCCGCGCCCAGAGATCGATCTCGGCCTTCAGTCGCGCCACATAGGCGCCGACCCGCGCATAGCCGTTCGGCACGCTGGTCGCGCAGCCGCAATACCAGCAAAGCGTCTCGCAGAAGGGGATGTGAAGGTAAACGGAGACCGGGTCCTCAGGCTGCACGGATGCGGCCCAAGCCGCAGCTTCCGGCGCGCCGACGGCGCTGGTGAAGTCCGCCGCGGTGGGATAACTTGTATAGCGCGGCACGGCGCGCATCGCGAAGGGTATCCAGTCCGGGTTCATCGCCCGAGGCTTACACGCCCCGAAAAGCGCAATAACTAGGGACTTTTCCCTATCCCGGGCCCGCCGCAGCGGCAGGTTGGCCATAGCCGCACGGCGCCAAACGTGCCATTAGGCGCCCTTAACGCCCGAAAGCCTCGTAATGAACCTCCCCCATACACTCCCCGCCGCACTCGCCGGCGCACTTTCCGCACGCGGATATACTGATCTCACCCAGGTACAGGCCGCCGTCCTCGTGCCGCACCTGTCCGACAAGGACCTCCTCGTCTCCGCGCAGACCGGCTCCGGCAAGACCGTCGCTTTCGGCCTCGCCATGGCAGACGCGCTCCTGTCCGGCGAAGACACGCTCGCCCCCGCCGCCTCGCCGCTTGCCCTGATCGTTGCGCCGACGCGCGAACTGGCCATGCAGGTCGCCCGCGAACTCGGCTGGCTCTACGGCATCGCCGGCGCCCGCCTTGCGACCTGCGTTGGCGGCATGGACATGCGCGACGAGCGCCGCGCCCTCGAACGCGGCGCGCACATCGTCATCGGCACGCCCGGCCGCCTGGCAGACCATATCAAGCGCGGCTCCCTCGTCACTGGCGGCGTGCGCGTCGTGGTGCTGGACGAGGCCGACGAGATGCTCGACATGGGCTTTCGTGAAGAGCTCGAGCTGATCCTCGAAGGCACGCCGGAAGAGCGCCGTACACTGATGTTCTCGGCCACCGTGCCGAAGGGCATCGCCGCCCTCGCTGCGCGCTACCAGAAGAATGCCGCGCGCGTCACCACCGAGGCCGAGAAGAGCCAGCACGTCGACATCGAATACAAGGCCCTGCTCGTCGCCCCGGGCGATGAGGAAAACGCCATCGTCAACATTGTGCGCCATTCGGACTCCGAAAGCGCGCTGGTTTTCTGCTCGACCCGCGCAGCGGTGAACAAGCTGATGAGCCGGATGGGAAATCGCGGCTTCCCGGTCGTCGCCCTCTCGGGTGAACTCAGCCAGAAGGAACGCTCCAACGCGCTGCAGGCGCTGCGCGATGGCCGTGCCCGCGTCTGTATCGCCACTGACGTTGCCGCCCGCGGCCTCGACCTGCAGAACCTCGGCCTCGTGATCCATGCAGACCTGCCGCGCGATCCAGCCACCCTTCTCCACCGCTCAGGCCGCACGGGCCGGGCCGGCCGCAAGGGCGTCAGCGCGCTGCTGGTCGCTCCCAAGGCCCGGCGCCGCGTCGAGCGCCTACTCGGCGATGCCAAGATTTCCGCTACCTGGGGCAAGCCGCCCTCGGCTGACGAAATCGCCCGCCAGGATGATGCCCGCCTCCTTTCGGACGCCGCCCTCGGCGAGCCCACGACCGAGCACGAGAAGCTGCTGGTCGAACAACTCCTCGCCCAGCACGGGGCTGCCGCCGTGGCTGCCGCTTTTGTGCGCACCAAGCGCGAAGGCCGCTCGGCGCCGGAAGACCTGCGCGATGTCGATGACCGCGCCAGCGACCGCCGCGCCAAGCCGGATTGGGAACGCCCCGAGCGCTCGCTGCGCGACCGTCCCGAACGCATCCGCACCGAGCGTCCGGACCGCGCCCCGCGCGAGGAATGGATGACGAGCCCGGACCGCCCTGCCCGGGAGGACCGCCCGCCGCGCGAGAAACGTCCGCGCACGGAACGGGCTGACATCCCCGGCGCCATCTGGATTGCCATCAATGTGGGCCGCAAGAAGAACGCTGACCCCAAATGGCTGCTGCCGATGCTGTGCAAGGCCGGCGGCCTCGAGCGTGACGATATCGGCCAGATCCGCATCAATTCCGGCAACACGCATGTCGAGCTGACGCCACAAGGCGCCATGCGCCTGTTCGAGAAAACCGGCGATTCCGGACGCCTTGAAGGCAGCCTGCAGGCTTTCCCGCTGGAAGGCGTGCCGGAGCCCGAGGCCTATGTGCCCGCCGAGCCGCACCGCGAGCGCAGCCGGGACGACGCCCCGCGCCCGGCTTACCGCAAGGACCGCCCGCCGCAGCGCGCCGAACGCGCCGAACGGACCGAGCGCGCGCCCCGCGAACGCTACAAGGACGACGCGCCGGTGAAGCGCGACTTCTCGCCCTCCGAATACGTCCAGGATGACCGCTCGAAAGCCCCCAAGCCCTACAAGGGCCGCCCGAAACCCGCCGCCGGCGCCCCGCGCGCCAAGGGCAGTTTCAAGGGAAAACCGAGCACCTCGAAAGGCCCGAAAACCGGCTTCAAACCCGGCGCAAAACCGGCCCGGCGAGGCCCTTCCGGCGGGCGCGACTGAGGCTCCCGCAAACTGATTGAGATCAGCGTCAAAACACCTTGTTCTGATTAGCTTTTTCCAAGCCAACGCTGCACTGCAAATTACGCCCCCGGGACGTTCCCTTGGGGGCGTAAATCCCGTATATTTCAGGATTATTCCCAGAATCACCCGAGAAAGAACTTCCCATGGCGGATGACACGGTCCCCGAGGCCCCCGAAGCGGGCGGCGAAGGCGAGTATGGCGCAGGCTCGATCAAGGTCCTGAAGGGCCTCGACGCCGTGCGCAAGCGCCCCGGCATGTACATCGGCGACACGGATGACGGCTCGGGTCTGCACCACATGATCTACGAGGTCGTGGACAACGCGATCGACGAGACCCTGGCCGGCCATGCCGACCGTGTGACGGTCACGCTGTTCCCGGACGGTTCGGCCGAGATCACCGACAATGGCCGCGGCATTCCGGTGGGCCTCCACCCGACCGAAGGCGTCTCGGCGGCCGAAGTGATCATGACCCAGCTGCACGCCGGCGGGAAATTCGACCAGAACTCCTACAAGGTCTCGGGCGGCTTGCACGGCGTCGGCGTCTCGGTCGTCAACGCATTGTCTGATTGGCTGGACCTGACGATCCACCGCGAAGGCTACGAGCATTTCGTACGCTTTGTGGAAGGCGGGCATGTCGAGTCGCCGCTGGTCAAGCGCGGCCCCTCGCCAAAGCGCCCGGATGGCAAGCCCTATACCGGCACCGCCGTGCGCTTCTTCGCTTCGCCCTCGACCTTCACGATGACGGACTATGACCGCAAGACGCTGGAACACCGCCTGCGCGAGCTCGCATTCCTGAACAGCGGCGTACGGATCATCTTCCGCGACGAGCGCGGCGCCGAGCCCTACGAGATCACGCTCGAGTACGAAGGCGGCGTGAAGGCATTCGTTCAGCACATCGACCGCCAGAAACAGTCGCTGATCGGCGAGCCGATCTATGTGATCGGCGAGAAGGATGGCATCACGGTCGAGGCCGCTCTCGAGTGGACCGACAGCTATCACGAATCCGTGCTCTGCTTCACCAACAATATCCCGCAGCGCGATGGCGGCACGCACCTTGCGGGATTCCGCGGGGCGCTGACGCGCATCATCAACAAGTATGCCAACGAAACCGGCATCGCGAAGAAATCGAAAGTCGAGATTTCCGGCGATGACGCGCGCGAGGGCCTGACCTGCGTACTGTCGGTCAAGGTGCCGGACCCGAAGTTCAGCTCACAGACGAAAGACAAGCTCGTCTCCTCCGAGGTCCGCCCGGTGGTCGAGAGCCTGATCGGCGAGAAGCTCGGCGAGTGGTTCGAGGAGAACCCGAAAAAAGCCGTCCAGATCATGGAGAAGATCGTCGAGGCCGCTGCTGCGCGCGAAGCCGCCCGCAAGGCCCGCGAGCTTACGCGGCGCAAGTCGGCGCTCGACATCACATCCCTGCCCGGCAAGCTGGCCGACTGCCAGGAGAAAGACCCGGCGAAATCCGAACTCTTCATCGTCGAGGGTGATTCGGCCGGCGGCTCCGCCAAGCAGGGCCGCAGCCGTGACAACCAGGCCATCCTTCCGCTGCGCGGCAAGATCCTCAATGTCGAGCGTGCGCGCTTCGACAAGATGCTCTCGTCCGATCAGGTCGGTACACTGATCATGGCGCTCGGCGCCGGCATCGGGCGCGACGAGTTCGACATCAACAAGCTGCGCTATCACAAGATCATCATCATGACAGATGCTGACGTGGACGGAGCCCACATCCGCACACTGCTGCTCACCTTCTTCTATCGCCAGATGCCGGAGATCATCGAGCGCGGTTATCTCTACATCGCCCAGCCGCCCCTCTACAAAGTCACGCGCGGCAAGTCCGAGCGCTATGTGAAGGACGATTCCGAGCTCGAAGCCTACCTGATCGGCGAAGGCACCAGCGGCGAAACGCTGATCCTCGCCGATGGCACGCAGATCGCTGCAGAAGACCTGCGCGACCGCGTGCGCCAGGCAGCAAACTTCCGCGCGAGCCTGCGGCGCCTCGCCCTGCGCGCGCCGGCCGACCTGATCGAGCACGCCGCCCTTTCCGGCGCTCTGGCGGCGGGCGCCGGCGAGACCGAAGCGAAGGCGACAGCCGAGCGGCTGAACCGCCTCGCCGAGGAAGGCGAAGACACCTGGGTGGGCCGCTTCGCAGAAGGCGCCCTCGTCCTGCAACGCACCGTGCGCGGCGTGGACGAGACCGCTGTCCTGCCCCCGTCCCTGATCGCCAGCCAGGATGCCATGCGGCTTGCCGAACGGGCCGCCGGCCTGCGCGAGATCTATGAGAAGCCTGCGCTGCTGCGCCAGGAAAAAGGCGGCGAAATTGCCGTACACGGACCAGCCAGCCTGCTCGACGCGGTGCTCGAATCCGGCCGCAAGGGCCTGAAGGTCCAGCGCTATAAAGGCCTCGGCGAAATGAACGCCGACCAGCTCTGGGAAACCACCCTCGACGCCAACGCCCGCACCCTGCTGCAGGTCAAGGTCGAACACGCCGACGAGGCGGACGAGTTGTTCACGAAGCTGATGGGCGACGTGGTGGAACCGAGGCGCGAGTTCATCGAGGAGTTTGCGCTGGAAGCTGAGGTGGACGTTTAGTATAGCGGCTTAAGCCCCTCTCCCATGCAATGGGGGAGGAGGGGCCCATCGCATGGCCATAGGGGGTGAGGGGCTTGTCAGGTTGCGAGATCAATCCCCACGCCGCCGATCCGCACCTCACCGCCCACAACCTCCAGCCAGAGCCCCTTCGCCCGGGCCAGCGCCGCGTCCGCATCCGGCACACTCACAATAAACTTCACGATCCGCTCCTCCGTCCCCGGACGGAATTCGAGTGTCGCATCGGCAAGCTGCACCACCCCGCCCTTTGCCTTCACGCCGAGGGCCTCGCTCCAACGCGCGGCCATCTGGGCCGGCTCTGCGGTATGGATCACGGCGCCGGTCAGGCGGCCCTTCGAGGCGCGGGCCTCCCAGCCCGGCCCGCCCCAGCGCCAGCTCGCCGCGGGCCTCGCCTCATCGATCGAGACGATCGCCGCGCCGACATCGGCCGGGTGCAGGTGGCTGGCGGAAATGTCGGCCAAGTCGATGTTCCACACACGGCGGATCTTGAGCGCATCGGCCCGCGCGCGGGCGGCGGCGAGGTCGTCCGTCTGGAATATCGCCATATAGCCGCCATCCCCGCCCCGCGCGAGAAAGCGCCCCGCCGGCGCGGTCAACGCGGTCGGCACGACGACTTCCAGGAACTGGTCCCCAATGGCGTAGACACGGTTGATGAGGCCGAATTCCGCAACGCCAGGGTCCGGGAATGCCTCGCCGAGCCCCAGAACCTCCGCCAGAGTGTCGGCCACATCCAGCGACGCCGCCGCGATCACCAGCTGCCGCAGGCGCACAAACCCCATAATTCCCTCCTGCGCATGTTATCGCCATGCTTATGGGCCGAGCATACGCCCAAACGCGGGCGTTATGCTATCACGCGCCGATTGACGGGCGCGCCCGCACGCGGCACCCCCGCCCCATGCACGACCACGATCACGACCACGATCCCTGCTGCCCCGGCGATTCCAGCGCCCATGACCATGCCCACGCGCATGGCCTCGCCCATGCGCACGATCATGAAGGCCACGCCCACCACCAGCATCATGCCGACATGAACAGCGCCGATTCCCGCCGCCGCGTCGTGCTGGCCGCGCTGCTGACCGGCGGTTTCATGATTGCCGAGGTGATCGGCGGCATCCTCTCCGGGTCGCTGGCGCTGATGGCAGACGCCGCCCACATGCTGACCGATACAGGCTCGCTGATGCTGGCCTGGCTGGGCTACAAGCTGGCCGCACGCCCCGCCGACCCCGGCCGCAGTTTCGGCTTTGGCCGCATGAAGGTGCTCGCCGCCTTCACCAATGGCGTGTTGCTGATCCTGCTCGCGCTCTGGATCGTCTGGGAAGCCGTCAACCGGCTGCTGTCGCCCTCGCCGGTGCTGGGCGAGCTGATGCTCGGCGTCGCGGTGCTCGGCCTCGTGGTGAACATCATGGCCTTCGCCATCCTGCATGGCGGCGGCGGCCACAAGCATGACCTCAACCTGCGCGGCGCGCTCTGGCACGTGGCCGGGGACATGCTGGGCTCGGTCGCCGCCATCCTCGCTGCCGTGCTGATCCTCTGGCAGGGCTGGTACATCGCCGACCCCCTGCTCTCCATCCTCGTCGCCGGCCTCGCCCTCTATGGCGGCGTGCGCATCGCGCGGGAATCCGGCCATATCCTGATCGAGGGCACGCCCGAGGGCCTCGAGGCCCCGAAGATCATCGCAGACCTGAAGGCCAACGTCCCCGGCGTCGCCAATGTCACGCATGTCCACGCCTGGGCGCTGACCGAATCGCGCCCGCTGGTCACGCTGGAAGTGACCCTCGCGGCCGGGGCCAGCGCCGAATCAGTACGCCGCGCGGTCAAGGAACGCCTCGCCCATGCCTTCGGCGCCAGCCACGCCACTGTGGAAGTGATCGGTGAGGTTAGTCCCGCTGCCGCATAGCCGCATTGCGAAGGCCGCCGCAGCGCTTTAACCCTGCCATCCAGCGCCCATATAGGGGCATCAGAGACGATGGAGGCCCGGATGGCCGAGACGAGACATGCTGAAATCCTGATCATCGGCTCGGGCCCGGCCGGCTGGACCGCCGCCGTCTATGCCGCGCGTTCCCTGCGCGAAACACTCGTCGTCACCGGCATGCAGCCCGGCGGCCAGCTCACCATCACCACCGATGTCGAAAACTGGCCTGGCGACGCGCATGTCCTCGGGCCTGACCTGATGGTGCGCATGCAGGAACACGCCGAGAAAATGGGCGCGAAGGTCGCGAATGATCACATCCTCAGCGTCGATTTCGAAAGCCGCCCCTTCAAGGCTGTCGGCGAGAATGGCACCACCTATACCGCCGACGCCGTGATCATCTCTACCGGCGCGCAGGCCAAGTGGCTGAACCTTCCGAGCGAGCAGAAGTTCAAGGGCTTCGGCGTCTCAGCCTGCGCCACCTGTGACGGCTTCTTCTACCGGGGCCGCGAAGTCATGGTCATCGGCGGCGGCAACACCGCCGTGGAAGAGGCGCTGTTCCTGACTAACTTCGCCTCCAAGGTAACCGTCGTCCACCGCCGCGACCATTTCCGCGCCGAGAAGATCCTGCAGGACCGCCTGTTCAAGAATCCGAAGGTCGAAGTGATCTGGGACACAGCCCTCGAAGACGTGCTCGGCGACGAGCAACCGCTTGGCGTCACCGCCGCGCGCATCAAAAACGTCAAGACCGGCGCCGTGCGCGACATCCCCGTCCACGGCATCTTCATCGCCATCGGCCATGCGCCGTCCACGGAGCTTTTCAAGGGCAAGCTGCCGCTCCGCGACAATGGCTACCTGATCACCGAGCCGGGCTCTGCCCGTACCGCCATCCCCGGCGTCTTCGCCGCAGGCGACGTCACGGATGAGACCTACCGCCAGGCCGTCACCGCCGCCGGCATGGGCTGCATGGCCGCACTGGAAGCGGAGCGTTGGCTGTCGGAGGAAGCGGCGCACGCGGAGGCAGTTGCGGCGGAGTAGACTGAGGCGGGATAAATCCCGCCCTACAGCATTCCCTGCGCGGTCTTCTCGATCTCGCCCGGCTTCTTCGTCCCCAAGATATCCAGCAACGCCTCCGCCCGCGCCTGCATCACGCGGTCAAGCTCCGTAGCCGGATCAATCGATATCGCGGCCTCCAGCTCTGCCTCGATCTCGCCCTTGTACTTCTTGGCGTCCAGCGCCGCGAGCGCTCGCGCCCATTGCCAGCGCAGGCCCGCATCCTCCGGCGCGAGGCGCACGGCCTCGGCATAATTTTTTCGTGCCGTCTTGAGGCTCGCCCCCATCACCGCCGCACCGAGCGATCCACCCCGCCGGTGCACCTCGACATGCCAGACCGCGAGGAAGCCGAGCGCGTAATGGTCCTTCGGATTATCTTCCAGCACGGCCTCGGCCAGCGCCCGCGCTTTCGGTCCGTACCCGGACTCGTTCGCTTCCGAGAGGCCCATCGGCCGGGTCAGCAGCGACAGGGCAATCGCCTTCTGCAAGCGCCCTTCCCCGTGCTCTGCGTCGAGCTTCAGTGCCGCCTCGGCGGCCGCCAACGCCTCCTTCAGCGAGGCCAGCTCCGGCTCCCGCCCCGCGCACATCACCTTGGCCAGCATCACCCGCGCTCGCAGGGCATGCGCATCGGCGCTACGCTCCCCCGCCGCTTCAGTCAGCGCGAGGTCATACTGGCCCGCACGGAAGGCGGCATTGGCGCTCGCGATATCCGCGAGGGCCAATGGCGCCCCTGAGACAAGAAGCGCCGCGAGAATCAGGCTGCGTCTGACCATGTCCCCTGATACTAGACCGTTTGGCAGTCTCCGGCGAGCGGGGGCATATACCGGGCAGCGGCAGGCACAGCATGGCGGACAGTTTCGAGGCAGATGTGGTCGTCATCGGCGCCGGCGTGATCGGCCTCGCCTCGGCCCGCGCCCTTGCCCGGGCAGGCCGCGAAGTCATCGTGCTGGAATCCGAAGACCAGATCGCGATGCACACCTCCTCGCGCAATTCCGAAGTCATCCATGCCGGCCTCTACTATGCCAAGGGCAGTCTGAAAGCGCGCCACTGCGTTCAGGGCCGCCGGATGCTCTACGACTATCTCGATGCGCACGGTGTCACCGTGAAGCGGTGCGGCAAGCTCGTCGTCGCGGTCGGCGCCGAGGAGGCCGCTTCCATGCCGGGCATCCTCGCCCGGGCCGAGGAGAACGGGGTGGAGGAGCTTCGCCTGCTGGACGGCGCCGCCGCCCGCAAGGTCGAGCCCGCCCTCAGCGCCCAGGTGGCCGGCGCCATCCAGTCGCCCGTATCCGGCATTTTCGACAGCCATGCCTATTTCCTCGCCCTTCAGGGTGAGCTGGAGGATGCCGGTGGCTCGATCGCCTTCGGCACGCCGCTCCTCTCCGGCGCGGTCGAAACCGGCCATGTCCGCCTTGAGACCGGCGGCGCCTCCCCCGCCACCATCCGCGCCCGCACCGTGGTCAATGCCGGCGGCCACCATGCCATCAAAATTGCCGCCGCCATCGAGGGCCCGCACACCGCCAGCCTGCCCCAGCCGCACTATGTGAAGGGCAGCTATTTCACCATCCAGGGCCACACGCCCTTCAGCCGCCTGATCTACCCGATGCCGACCAGTTCCAGCCTCGGCCTGCACCTGACCATCGACATGGCCGGGCGCGGCAAGCTGGGCCCGGATGCCGAATGGCTGCCGGATGAGGCCCGCCCCCCCTTCGATTACCGGGTGGACCCGGCCCGGGCGAAGATTTTCCATGCCGAAGTGACCCGCTTCTGGCCGGGCCTGACGATCGAGCGCCTGAGCCCCGATTATGCCGGGGTGCGGCCCAAACTGGTGGCCCGGGGCGCCCCGTCGGGCGATTTCCGCATCGAAGGGCCCGAAACCCATGGCAGCCCCGGCCTGATCAACCTACTGGGCATCGAAAGCCCCGGCCTGACCTCATCCTTGTCGATTGCCGAACACGTGGCCCAGCTGGCCGGCCAGGCAGCAGGATAGGGCGCTTGCACGCCCCCGCCCCAGTGTGTATCAGGCGCCTTCGCTGATCGGGCGAGGGGTTCGGTAGCTCAGCTGGTTAGAGCGCGCGACTCATAATCGCGAGGTCGAGAGTTCAAGTCTCTCCCGAACCACCATCCTGCTTCGCCGAGGCTGCGCAGGACCCGTCCCTTCCCTTCCGGCACGCTTCCTGCTCTTTGGGCTATGCCTGAGGAGAACCCCATGCCCCTGCCCATCCTTCGCCCCCTCGCTGCCCTGCTGCTTGCAGCGGGTCTGGCCGCTCCCACGGCCTTCGCCGAGGACCAGCCCTGTGCCTCGGATGACCCCGCCCGCCCGAGCATCGCGCTGGTTCTCTCCGGCGGCGGCGCGCTCGGTATTGCCCATGTCGGCGCGATCCAGGAGCTGGAAGCGCGCGGCATCCGGCCGGACTGCGTCGTCGGCACCTCGATGGGCGCCGTGATCGGCGGCCTCTATGCCTCCGGCCTCAGCGGCGCCGATCTGGAAGATGTGACCGGAAAAGTCGACTGGGCCGGAATTTTCTCACCCCAGCCTGACCGGGACAAACTGACCTTCCGCCAGAAACAGCAGGAGGCAGACTTTCCCGGCACGGCCAGCCTTGGCGTCTCGCCCTCGGGTATCCTCCTGCCGGCCGGCGCGGTCTCCGACCAGACGCTGATGAAGGAACTGCGCGAGCATACGCCCGCGGGCGCCCGGCTCGACAGTTTCAATACCCTGCCGATCCCCTACCGCGCCGTGGCCACCGATATCGCCACCGGCGAGGCGGTCGTCCTCGGCTCCGGCGAATTGCCGATGGCGATGCGGGCCTCAATGTCCGTACCCGGTGTTTTTCCGGCGGTTCAGCTGGACGGACGGCTGCTGGTCGATGGCGGCTTGTCGGCCAACGTGCCGGTTGATATTGCGCGCGATCTCGGCGCGGACATCGTGATCGCGGTCTGGACGCCGACCGAGCTGATGGCGCAAGACAAGATCAACTCCGCCGTCAGCGTTCTGGCGCAAACCGTCAGCCTGCTGATCCTCGCCAACGAGCGGGTTGCCATCGAAAGCCTGGTGCCGGGCCGCGATATCATCGCGAAGGTTGACACCGCCGGCTTCGGCCCCGCCGCCTTTGACGAGCGCGACGCGCTGATCGCGGCTGGCCGCACGGTCATTTCCCAGCAAGCCGCCCAGGTCGCAAGCCTCGCCGAAGGCCGCGCGCCGATTGCCTATGCCTCTGTCCTCGAGACCGATCCCCCGATCGTCAGCTTCCTCCGCATCGAGAATAACTCACGCCTCGACCAGTCGCTCATCGAATCCAAGCTGCTGGACCTGATGGGCAAGCCGGCCAATAGCGAGAATATCGACGAGGCACTCGACCGGGTCTATGCGCTCGGCCCGTTTGAACGGGTGGACTATGTGTTCGAGGAAGAAAATGGCCAGACCGGCCTCAGGGTACGCGCCGAGGATTCGCGCCCGAATGCGGGCCGCGTTCGCCTTGGCCTGACCGTCGAGAACGACTTCAACACCGAGTCCGATGCGGCCGTCTCGCTCGACTTCCGCAGCCCTGCGCTCGATCCCTACGGCTCGGAAATCCAGCTGAGGGCCACCATCGGCGACTTCAACGAAATCGCTGGCGAATATTTCCGCCTGCTCGATCCGCGCCAGCACTGGTTCGCGGCGGCGCGCGGCGAAATCCGCAACCAGCCGATCAACATCTTCTCCCCGCGCGGCTTCAAGGAAGCGGGGTACGATCTGACTTACGGAGTCATCGGTCTCGATACCGGCTACCAGTTCGGCAATGTCGGCGAAGTGCGCATCGGCGCCGAGTTCGGAACCGGCCGCGCCAAGCTGAACGAAGGCGCCGCGCCCATCTCCACCGTCGATATCGACATCGGCCGGATTATCGCCTCCGGCGCCTATGACACACTCGACGATCCCTTCTTCCCGCGCAAAGGCGTTCGCGCTGGCGCGCGCTATGTGCAGGGCCTGACTGCGCTGGGCGACAACGGCGATTTCCAGACGGTCAGCGCAAACACGCTCGCCGCGATCAGCCGCGGCGAGAACACGTTCCTGGCATCGCTCTCGGCGGGCCAGCGCCTCGGCGGCAACGCCCCGCTCGATGCGCTCTACCGCGTCGGCGGCCTGTTCAGCCTGTCGGGCTACCGCAAGGAAGAGCTGGCGGGCGAAAACTTCCTGACGTCGCAGCTGATCTACCGTCGCCAGCTGCTCGGCGGCCCGGAACAGATATTCGGCGTGCCCTTGTTCGCAGGCGGCTCCTTCGAGCTGGGCGATGTCTGGCAGGCAGGCGACAGTCTCGACACGGACAACCTGCGCTTCGGGGGTAGCGTCTTCGTCGCCGCCGACACTGCCTTCGGCCCGGTCTATCTCGCCTTCGGACGCTCCGAGGGCGGACGGCAATCGGCCTACCTGCTCATCGGACGGACGTTCTGAACCTTACGCCCCGGCGGCGCGTTTCGGTTGGCCGCTTGCAATCAGGATATCAGCCAGAGTTGCCACCAGCGGGCGCGGGCGGATCGGTTTCTCGATCAGGCCGTTGAACCCGGCGCGGGTGCAGGCTGCGCGGCGTTCCGGGCTCGTATCCGCCGTTACCGCCACAACCGGGGTCAGCGCATTCAGGCCGTTTCCGGTGCGCGCCGCCTTCAGCACGGCCTCGCCGCCGCCATTCGGCATGTGCACATCGGTGAGGATCACCTGATAACGGCGCTGCCCGATCCGCGTGATCGCCTGCGCCGCATCGCTGACAATCTCGACGCGCCAGCCTGCGGCAATCAACGCCTCGCGGATCACGAAGGCGCTCGCCTCATGGTCTTCCGCCAGCAGCACTTCGCCGAGGTCAAAGCGCGCAGCATTGGTCTCGGTCTTGTTCTCCACCGCGAGCCGCGGACCCGCCTTGCGCACCGGCATCGCCACCGTGAACACGCAGCCGCCGCCCGGATTGTCCGACAGCATGATCTCGCCGCCAAGGCGCCGCGTCAGGGAGCGCGCGATGGCAAGGCCGAGACCGGTGCCCGAGAAGGCATCGGCGCTTTCGGATTGCTCGAACGCCTCGAACAGGCGCGCCTTGTCGGCATCGGATATTCCGCGCCCGGTATCGGCCACGCGCATCGTCAGCATCAGGCCTTCCGGCGAAGGCGCCGTGGCGAGCGTCACCGTCACCTGGCCGCGCTCGGTGAACTTCATCGCATTGCTGACCAGGTTGAACAGGATCTGGCGCAGGCGCAGCGCGTCACACTCGATGCGCGGCTCGGCGCCGGTGGCGACGCCGATGCGCAGCGTCACGCGCTTCTCGTCGAACTGCGGCATCCAGAGATCGCGCGTCTCGACCGCGAACTGGCGCAACTCCATCGGCTGGTTGGTGATCGGCAGCTTGCCCGCATCGATGCGCGACAGGTCCAGCAGGTCCGTCAGCAGGCGTTCGAGATGCTGGCCGCTCTGTGAAATGGTCTTGGCGAGACGCTTCGGCTCGCCGGGTCCGAGCTGGCTGTCGAGCAGGTCGGCCACGCCGAGGATGCCGGTCAGCGGCGTGCGGATCTCGTGTCCGATGAAGGCGAGCGTGCGCGCGCGCGATTCGCCAAGGCGGGTCAGCTGGCGCTTCAGGTCATCGAGCTTCTTGTGGGCCGCCTGCTGGGCGCGGGCACGTCCGGCATTCTCCTCGGCTACGGCCTTCAGCAGCATGGCAGGCGAGACGATGCCCACATAGGCGCCTTGCTGCAGCACGATCACGCCATCGGTCAGCGCGCTGGTCGATTGTTCGGCCGCTGTCTTGGCGATCAGCGCCGCCATCGTGTCGCCGGCGGCGATCACCGGCTGCGAGCCGATCAGATGCGTCACCGAGCGCGCCGCATAGACATCCCGCCCGTTGGGCCCGGCCAGCGCCTCGGTCAGGCGAAGGCGCGTCACGAGGCCGTAGCTTGCCTCGTCGCCTTCAGACAGGCGGACGGGCACGGCAAACAGCGCCGCATCCGACAGGAACAATGAAAAAGCGGCAGCAGCCGTTGTGGCCGGCGTGACCGGACTGACCGGCAGCGCGATATCCTTCAGGCGAACAGGCAAGCGTCAGACACCCGGTTATGGTTAAGGGTGCAACATCACCCAGAAACCTTACCGGGAGGCAAACATGCCGCCCCCGCCGGCCGGGGTCAGACGATCTCGTTGCGGTTGCGGACGATCTTGCCGACCAGGCCGTAGGCAACCGCCTCTTCCGCACTCATCCAGAAGTCACGGTCGGTGTCCTTCTTGATCTGCTCGAGGCTCTTGCCGGTGGCTTCGGCGAAGATGTTGTTCAGGCGCTGGCGCATCTTGATGATCTCGCGCGCCTGGATCTCCACGTCCGTAGCCTGGCCGCCGACGCCGCCGCGGGGCTCGTGCAGCAGGAAGCGGGTGTTCGGCAGGGAGTAGCGGTTTTCCTTCTTGGCGGCCGAATAGATTAGCGCGCCGGCCGAGGCGACCCAGCCGGTGCCGAGCACTTTCACGGGCGCCGAGACGAACTTGATCATGTCATGGATCATGTCGCCGCTCTCGACATGGCCGCCGGGCGAGGAGATGACCAGCAGGATCGGGTCGTTGCTCTCGGCCGACAATGCCAGCAGGCGCTCACAGACCGAACGGGCCGCCTTGAAGTCGATTCCGCCGGTCAGCAGGATCGTACGCGACTTGAACAGCGCGTTCTCGATCAGCGTGGTCGGCGCAGCCGCCGGGGTCATTTCTTTGTCGTCGTCGTCGAGATGATAGTTGTTCATGCGGGCTCCGGAGAGGGAATCTCGTGAAATCTGAACCTCATAGGTGCGGTGCCGGGGGCCCCGGGTCAAGGCGCCAGCCTCACTATTCCCCAGCCGTTCGGGCCGGGGGAAGCCCGTCCGCCCGGTTCACCCCAGAGGCGAAGAAGGTTGGCTCAGGTCCGACACCGTCATTCAATTGTCATGAAACTGACGGGAACGCGTAATCCGCGCGCGTCTCAGGTGAAAATGGAGCGTGATGTGCCGGACACCGCCCAACACTTCGTGATCACACCGGGCCGTCTGGCCCGGGTGCTGTGCCTGACGTTGGCCTTGCTGTTTGCCATGCACGGGCTCACCCTCTTCGTGGCCTACGGCCTCGGTTATCCGGTCGCCAAGGGCTTTGTGCCGGCCTTCAACGTCGACTTCGAGAACAACTTCCCCACATTCGTGGCCTTCGTGCTCCTGATCGCCTGCGGCCTTGTCTCGGCCTGGTCGAGCGCGGCGGAAACCCGGCGCCCCCGACACCGCCGGGCCTGGGCGCTGGTGGCTTTCCTGTTCCTGCTTCTGGCAGCTGACGAAGCCTTCACGCTTCACGAACAGTTGGGCGAGTTCCTGTTTGCCGAGTTCGGCGCGCTCGGCTTGCCCATGTTCGCCTGGGTGGTGCCATACGGAATCGCCGTGGTACTGCTCGGAACGTTCCTGCTGCGCTGGTTCCTGGAGCTTGAGCGCCCGGTCCAGATCTCGCTTTTCCTCGCCGGTTTCCTGTTTATCGGCGGCGCGATCGGGCTCGAACTGGTGGCGTCCGCTTACTATGAAGCGCTACCGGTTGACCGGCCCGATTTCCGCACGCTGGGCGGCGACCTGCTCGCAACGCTGGAAGAGGCCTGCGAGTTTGCCGGCGCGTCCTACTTCCTCTTCGCCGTCGTCAGGCGGCTGGGCGGGGTGAGTTTCAACACGCTGGGCAGAGCGCCGCTCGAAGCGGCCACCAACTGACAACGCTCAGGCCGCCTCGGCGACGATCCGGGCGACATCCGAGGCATAGGCCTGCGCCTTCTTTTCCCCGACGCCGCTGATCTCGCGCAGCGCCTCGGCCGAGGACGGCCGCTCGCGGGCGATCTCGGCAAGTGTGCGATCATGGAAGATCACATAGGGCGGCACACCGCGTTCCTTGGCGAGATCCGTGCGCCACTGGCGCAGCGCATCGAACACATCTTGGTCGCGGGAGGACAGGTCTGCCAGCACAGCGGCCTTGGCGGCGCCTTTCGTCCGGCTGCGGCGGCGCGGGACGGCGAGGTCTTCTCGCAGGCTGACCGTTAGATCGCCCCGGAATAGGGCCTTGGCCATGTCCGCATCCGGAACAATAACCACGGGCCGCATCGCTTCACCGCCTTCGGCGATCAGGCCCTCGAACATCAGCGCATCAAACACCCGGTTCCAGCCCTGCTTGGGCAGGTCCTTGCCGATGCCAAAGGTGGAGAGTTTCGAAAGCTCCGTATCGAAATCATCCTTCGCTTCGCCAAGGAGGTGCTGCACCAGCCGGCCGCGCCCGATCCGCTGGCCGCAGCGCAGCACGGCGGAGACGGCCATCTGCGCCCAGCGCGTTGCATCGTGTCGCTCGCCGACTTCGCCCCGGCAGGCATCGCACACGCCGCAGGGATCAACCTTCTCCTCGCCGAAATACCGGCGCACGGCGCCGCGCCGGCATTCATCGCCATTGAAAAATGCGAACAGCTGGCGAGTCTTGGTCAGCTGCACGCGTTTCACTTCATCCGGCGCTTCGCTCGCATAGGTCCATTGCAGCGAGCGGTTCATGTCGGCGGGGCCATAGAGTGCAACGCCCTCTGCCGGTTCCCCGTCGCGCCCTGCCCGGCCGACTTCCTGCCAGTAGGCTTCCAGTGTCTTCGGCGGATCGGCATGGATGACAAAACGCACATCCGGCTTGTCGACGCCCATGCCAAACGCCACGGTCGCGCACATCACGCGCCCTTCTTCCAGCAGGAACTGGCGCTGGCGCGCGGCGCGGATATTGGCATCAAGCCCCGCATGATAGGCGAGCGAGGGCACGCCGGCCTTCTCCAGCGCTTCGGCCACATCCTCGACCGCGTTGCGCGTCGCCGCATAGACAATCCCGCTGGACCCGGCCCGCGCCTTGACCAGCTGCACGACGCGCTGCGTGCGGTTGCCTTCCTTCGGCTCGGCCGAAAGGGTGAGGTTCGGCCGGTCGAAACTTGCAACGTGTACGGATGGATCGGTCAGGTTCAGCTGGGCGAGGATGTCGGCGCGGGTGCGCGCATCGGCGGTCGCCGTCACGGCGAGTCGCGGGACACCGGGGAACAGGCCCTTGAGCCGGCCAAGCGCGCGGTAATCGGGGCGGAAGTCATGCCCCCATTGGCTGACACAGTGCGCCTCGTCCACCGCGATCAGCGAGACATTCATGCCGGCGAGGCGTTCGGCGAGGTTCGTGCCAAGCCCTTCGGGTGAGACATAGAGCAGGTCCATCTCGCCGCGCTCGGCGGCGCTGAGGGCCGCGCTGCGGGCATTGAAATCCATCGAGCTGTCGAGCCGCTCGGCCCGCACGCCAACCTGTTTGAGCGCGTCCACCTGATCGGCCATCAGCGCAATCAGCGGCGAGACGACAATCCCGCAGCCTTCGCGCAGCAGCGCGGGGATCTGGTAGCAGAGCGACTTGCCGCCGCCGGTTGGCAGCACGGCGAGGCCGTCCCGGCCCGCGAGCACATCCGCGATCACCGCCTCCTGCAGGCCGCGGAAGGCGTCATAGCCATAAACGCGCTTTAGCAGCGCGCGGGCACCCTTGAGACCTGATTCGGCTGGCATCCAGCCGGTCTGCCGGACGTCGCACAGGGGAGCAAGGGGCCGCGCACGGTCCCGGGGTCTGGCACAGGGCATGCATCAATTGTTTCATAAGAGTGACATGCTTACGTAGCTCACTCAGCGAAGAGGCCCGGATGCTGGCAGTAACAGACACGAAGGCCGTCCATGTTACGGGCCGGTGGGTTGCGACCGGCCTGATGGGCGTGATCGGCGGCCTGATCCTCGTCCAGTGCGGCCTGCTCACGCTCGTACATCTTTTTGACAAACCCACTGTCTTCGGCCTCGTCGATGCCTTCGACTTCGGCGGCGAAGGAAACATCACGGCACTTGTGTCAATGCTTCTGATGATCGCCTGCGCCTGCATGCTCGCCTTCACCGGGGCCATGACCGGCAAGGGCGATGGCCGCCTCGCCTGGTTCCTGCTCGCCGCTGTCTTCCTTTTCCTCGGCGTGGATGAGGCGACAATGATCCACGAATTTGCCTCCGCGCCGACGCGCGAGGTATTGAACGCAAGCTGGGTGCCGCAGCTCGCCTGGGTCCTGCCATACGGCGCCGCCATGATCGTGCTCGCGGTGGTCCTGCTGCCCTGGTTCCTGAAGCTCGACCGGCGGAGCCAGGTCCGCTTCGTTGCCGGCGGCTTTCTCTTCGTCCTCGGCGCGATCGGGTTTGAACTGCTCGAGTCGGCGCAGATGCGGGACATCCTCGCGGAGAATCCGGACACAGTGATCGAGGAGCTCCAGCACCCGGTCGTCGACACCCTGATCCTGTTCGAGGAATCCCTCGAACTCATCGGCCTCGGCGTCTTCCTGCACGCCCTCGTCAGCCGGATCGGTGGCTTCACGTTCCGGCCCGGACCCTGAGCTTGCCCCGGCCATTCATGCACGCCGTGCATGGCTGATACCGCTGCCCATGCCTTCCCTGCCCGGGTGGCCTGCCCATATGACGGCCAGCAGCAACCCCTCCCGATGGAGACATCCGATGATCGACATTCGTCCTTTCGACAAGCTCGGCCGGTTCCGCAATGACTGGCTGAATGCCCACTACCATTTCTCCTTCTCGCAATTCTACGATCCCGCCCGCATCCAGCACGGCGCCCTGCGTGTCTGGAACGATGACGAGATCGAGCCGCGCACCGGCTTTCCGCCGCATGGGCACGACTCGATGGAAATCATCACCTATGTCCGCAAGGGCGCGATCACGCACAAGGACTCGCTCGGCAATACCGGCCGCACCGAAGCCGGCGACGTGCAGGTGATGAGCGCGGGCTCCGGCATCCAGCATTCCGAGTGGAACGCCGAGGATGTGAAGACCGAGCTGTTCCAGCTCTGGATCCTGCCCCGCATCCGCGGCGGCAAGCCGAGCTGGGGCGCCCGCAAGTTCCCGAAGGGCGACCGCTCCGGCAACTGGGCGGTGCTGGCCTCCGGCACCGGCGAGAATGACAGCCTGGTGATCAACCAGGACGCCAAGGTTCTCGGCGCCACGGTCAAGGCCGGCGAAACGCTGACCTACACGCTTCCCGAGGGCCGCTATGGTTACCTCGTGGTGGCTGACGGCGAAGTGACGCTCAACGGCAACGTGCTCAAAACCCGCGACGGCGCGGCGATTTCGGGCGGCGAGACGCTGACGCTGGAAGGCATCCAGTCGGCCGAACTCGTGCTCGTCGACACAGTCTGATCCGGGCCTCACGAAGGCGTGACTTCTGCTTCCGGCCAGTTGGTACTAGTGTGACACAGGCTGGCCGGTAGCAGGCGCTGCCTTCTAAAGCCTGAACGAGGAGTGCCCCGATGAAGTTCCTGTTCGCAACCGCCCTGATCCTCGGGCTCGCGCCGGCCGCCATGGCGGCGGAGATTAACGTGTCCTTCGCTCCGGAATTTGCCGAGAAACTCGCCGAGGATTACGGCGAGAAGGAAGGCGAGTACCTGGCTGACCGGGTCCGCAAGGATCTGCAAGACGCGCTCGCCAAGGAAGGCATTGATGCTGCGCGGATCGAGGTGACCATCCTCGATGCCAAGCCGTCGCGCCCGACCTTCAAACAGGCCGGAGACACGCCCGGACTCGATGTTTTCCGCTCGGTCAGCGTCGGCGGCATGAAGCTCGAGGCCGTCGCCTATGACGCGTCGGGATCGGCCTCCGAGCCGTTCGCATACAAGTGGTACGAAAACGACATCCGCCAGGCTGGCATCACGACCTGGCAAGACGCGCGCCGCGCCTCAAGCCGGTTCGCAAACAACTACGCCAAGCAACTGGACTAGGGAGACACAGCCCCCCCTGCTGTCTCCTTCGGCGCCGCTTCCTCTCGGGGGAGCGGCGTCAACTTTTCAGGCCACTCAATCGCCCTTGTCAATCCGTACGCTGAGTACATCCGGCGCCTTGAGATGCACGTCGCGTTGCGGATGCGGTACATGGATGCCGTGCCGCTCCAGCGCCGAGTGCACTTCCCAGACATAGTCTGCCATCACCTTCTGCGGGCGCAGCACGGCCTCGTCGGTGAGCCAGACGATGAGTTCGAAATCGAGGCGGAACTCGCCGAAGCGCACGAGCCAGACCTGCGGACTGCGCTCGCCCTTGTCATCGAAAGTCCAGGGCAGTGCGGCGGCGGCCTGCAGCCCCGCCTTCTGCACCAGCTCCTTCGGCGTGCCATAGGCGACCCCGAACGGCACGTGGATGCGGCGCTTGGCATCCATATGGGTCCAGTTGATCAGCTGGTTCTTGATGAAAGCCTCGTTGGGCACGATGATGTCGATATTGTCGTTGGTCGTCAGCACCGTGGAGCGGAAGTTGATCTCCTTGACGAGGCCCGAAAGGCCGCCCTGCAGCTCGATGAAATCGCCGACCTTCAGCGTTTTTTCCATCAGCAGGATGACGCCGGAGATGAAGTTCGAGAAGATCGATTGCAGGCCGAAGCCGATGCCGACGCCGAGCGCGCCGGAGAAGAAGGTGAGCGCGCCGAGGTTCACGCCGACGAAGTTCAGTGCAACGACGAAGGCAATGATGATGGCCACGCCCTTAAGCGTCTGGCCGAGCAGGCCGCCAACCGAGGGCGGCAGGTTCGGCGACGAGCGCATCTGCGACTGGGCGATGTTGCCGATCAGCCAGCCGAGCCAGAGCGCCAGCGCCGCAAGAGCCAGACTCGTCAGCAGGCGGAGCAGCGTGACTTCCGCCATGCCGAGCTGCACGGAAATCGACTGCAGCGCCTCGGCGAGCGGACGCAGCCAGCCGAGAATATAGAGCGCCGCAAAGGCCCACAGGAAAAACGCCACCGCCCTCGACACGAAGCCGCGCTTCATGCTGGCCGTGACGATCTGCACGGCGAGCCAGGCGACGAGCAGGCTGATCGCGATATGCAGCGTCCGGCTGCCGAGGCCCACGGCCTCGAACAGGGCGGTCACGCCGAACAGGATCAGCACCGTGAAGGCCGGCCACAGCATCCGCAGCACGGCAACGATGGCCAGCAGCACAAAGTCGATCCGGCCCCGCGCCTCGGCCGCCGCCATCAGCCGCTTGCGCGGAATGCGCGAGAGGAGATAGCCGATACCGGCTGCAATGATGACCCCGCCGAGCTGCCAGAGCGTGCGCGGCGCGAACGCATCCTCAAGGAATTCCCTGCCCCAGACGGAGACAAACTCCAGCATCTGCTGCACCGCCGGAAGGGCGGCCGGTATCGGGACTGAAACCTCCTGGAACAAACGCGACTCACGTAACTGACAGATGGAACGGTGCAGCCCGACCTTACCGGCCCCCGCCCCACAGGCAACCCTTAGAGATCCGCCGCCCGGGATCGAGGAGGGCGGTCACGGCGGCTTGGGAGCGGGCACGGTCGGAGCGGGTGATGAACCAGCGCGGTGCGCGGGAGAGGCGCAGGATGAGGGCGCGGGCTTCGGGGCGCATGCTGCCGAGCGAGGGGCGGCGGCCTTTACGGCGGTGGGGCATGGGGTGTGTTCCTGCTTTCTGGAGCTCCCCGCTCGGAGAATGGGCTTTGGATATGCGCAGCGCGCCGGACCGGCGGGGCCGTCCGGGTAAAGAGGGTTTTTCTCGCCCGTTGCCTTTCAGGCAAATGGCCTTCTCGGGGCGTTTGCAGTGCAAACGCTTATCCCTCGAAGTCGGGGAAATCGCAGTGCGATTTCTGATCCCTCAAAGGGGACCGTGCGCGGCGGACGCCGCCAAGCGTCCGGACGAAAAGAGTGTGGCGATGGACGCTTCGCGTCCGCCGCGCCCGTCCCGGGGCTTCGGGCAGTTCTCGGGATGACTTCGGCGCCGCCAGGCCGAGACCACTTACTCGATATCCAGCCCCCCGCGAGGGGGCGGGCGGGCCAGACGGGATTCTCCACCGGCATTTGCACCGGCTTGCCTGGCTCGGCGTCCCTAGGACGCGGCAGGGCCGTTACCCCCTTGCCGCGTCCGCATCCGGGACGGTCTGCCTAGCCAACTGAACAGTACCGGTGCGGCCCCTGCCGGGCAGATGCGGAGGAGAATAACCCGGGCCGGAGTCCGGTCGGATTCGAAAGCTGTGAAGAAGTCCAGCTGGCCGTGAGTCCGGCCTCGCTGAAATCAAGGTCCGGGACCTGAAGTGCCTTGTTCTGTTGGGTTTTCTGGTTCCCGGACATTTGCTGCGCAAATTTCGGGATGACGACACTTCGAGGCAGGATTTGGGGCCCGATTAGTCGCATAGCTCTGAGCATGCGCAACCAATTCCGACCGAATCAGCCGCGTTTAAGGACGAGTTCGCAGCGCTCATTGAGGCTCGGCCTTGCGATGGCGACGCGGGCAAGGCCGGGCAGGTGCGGCTTCAGGTCGGCGGCGGCCCAGAGGCAGACGCGTTCGAGGGTCGGGATTTCGAGGCCCTCGATCTCGTTGAGGAGGCGGTGGTCTAGCTTGGCTGCGGTCGCCTCGAGGCAGCGGGTGAGGTGGGCGAAGTCTTCGACCCATTGCTCGCCGGGCTGCACTGTGCCGGCGACGGTGGCTTCGAGGCGGAAGGAGTGGCCGTGGATCGACCGGTAAGGGTGGCCTTCGGGCTTGCCGCCCATGTAGTGCGCGGCCTCGAAGGTGACGGCCTTCGTGATCTCGAACACCTGCCCTTCTACACTCATGGCAGACCGGTCAGTTTGTGGGTTTGCAAGCTCAGTCGCCATTTCGGGTGCTTCAGGCAGTAATCCGCTGTGGCCGCGACGTGGGAGACGCCCGGGCCGTCGTCCTTCGGTTGGAGGAAAAAGTGCTGGAAGTCCAGCGCAGCGAAGCGTTCCGGCTGCGCTTCGGGCTCGTCTTGGGGGTAGACCAGTTTCAGTTCGTGGCCGCGTGTCTGGGCGAGCGGGGCATTGGCCTTGGGGCTGACGCAGATCCAGTCGATGGAGGTAGGCGCGGGAAGCGTGCCATTTGTCTCGATAGCAATTTCGAACCCAGCCTTGTGGAGGGCCGCGATCAGCGGCTCGTCCAGCTGCAGCAGCGGCTCGCCGCCGGTGCAGACGACGTAAGGCTTGCCGCCGGACGCGGCGTTGGCGGACCAGATGGAGGACACGTGCTCGGCGAGGCTGGCAGGCTCGCGGAACTTGCCGCCGCCCTCGCCGTCGGTGCCGACGAAATCGGTATCGCAGAAGCGGCAGACGGCCGAGGCGCGGTCGCGCTCCAGCCCGCTCCAGAGGTTGCAACCGGCAAAGCGCAGGAAGACGGCGGCGCGGCCGGTGTGGGCGCCCTCCCCCTGCAGCGTATAGAAGGCTTCCTTGACGGTGTAGGTCATTGAGCGGCCTGCCAGCGTTCCCAGCCATTGGCCCTGAGTTCGCAGGCCGGGCACGTGCCGCAGCCATAGCCCCAGGCATGGCGGTGGGTGCGGTCGCCGAGATAACAGGTGTGGGTGTCTTCGGTGATGAGATCGACGAGCGGCTGGCCGCCGAGGGCCTTGGCCATCGCCCAGGTGCCGGCCTTGTCGATATACATAAGGGGTGCCTCGATGACGATTTCGGCCTCGAGGCCGAGCTGGAGCGTCTTTTCCTGGGCCTTGAGCGTGACGGCGCGACAGTCGGGATAGCCGGAATAATCGGTCTCGCACATGCCGCCGACAAGCACGCCGATGCCGCGGCGTACGGCGAGGGCGCCGGCGAGGGTGAAGAAGAGGAGGTTGCGGCCGGGCACGAAGGTGGACGGCAGGCCGCTTGCCAGCATCTCGATCTCGACGTCGTCGGTCATCGCAGTCTGGCCGAGGGACCTCAGGACGCCGGCATCGAGCATGTGGTCCGGGCCGAGGCGCGGCGCCCAGGCGGGGAAAGTGGTGGTTAACCGCTCACGGATGCGGGCCCGGCAGGTCAGCTCGATCCGGTGGCGCTGGCCATAGTCGAACCCGACCGTCTCGACCCGGTCAAACCGGTCGAGCGCCCAGGCGAGGCAGGTGGCCGAATCCTGGCCTCCGGAGAGCAGGACGAGCGCGGATCGGGAGGAGGCTGTCATCCGCGCGCCTTTATCAGGCCCCGCCCGAACGGCCAAGCAGGCCCGGGACGCTACGGAAACTGCCGTCACATATTTGACACCCCTGCAAAGTCTTTCAGCCCTCACGCCGCGAGAGCAATTGACACAGACAAGTAAGTGGATTTGTGATGGCGTTGAAGTGATCCCGCCAAAGAGGATTGCTCGAAAATCAGCAACAAAATCGGTGCTTTGCTCATGCGGCCCGAGGGGAGGAAAATTCGAATGACCCGAATTACAGACTCGAAATACGTCTTGCTCGCCGGGGCCTCAGCGCTTGCGCTGACCTTGTTTGCGCCGATGGCCTTCGCCCAGGAAGAAGAGGCACCCGATGACGCACGACGTCTCGGCACAGTAACGGTCACGACCCAGAAGGTCGAGCAATCAATCCAGGACGTGCCGATTGCCGTTTCGGCCTTTGACGAAGATGCGCTCGAAAAGATGCAGCTGACGGGCGGCCCAGACCTGCTTAAAGCGATTCCGAACAGCGCCTTCACGGCCGGCAACTTCGGCGGCTTCAACTTCCGCGTCCGCGGCATCGGCAATGATGCGGTGGCGCAGTCCAGCGACGCCGGCGTCGGTGTTCACCAGAACGATGTACCGCTCGGCGCCAACCGCCTTCTCGAAGCCGAGTTCTTCGACATGGAGCGCGTCGAGGTGCTGCGCGGACCACAAGGTACGCTCTACGGCCGTAACGCCACAGGCGGCGTGTTCAACGCGATTACCGCCAAGCCGGTGCTGGAAGAATGGCGCGGCAACGCCACCGTCACCATCGGCAATTATGGCACCCTGAAGTATCGCGGCATGATCAACGTGCCGATCGGCGACAAGATCGCCGTCCGCCTCGCCGGCAACAAGCTCCAGCGTGATGGCTTCGCGACCAACACCGTGACCGGCGAAGATATTGACGGCCGGGAGCTCTACGGAGTTCGCGGTTCGATCTATTTCGAACCGACGGACAATTTCCGGGCAACGTTCATCGCGGAGCACTTTGAAGAAGACGACAACCGTCTGCGCGCAGGTAAGCAGCTTTGCGCAAAGGACCCCTTCCGCACGTCATTTAACGGCGTGGCGATTGGCCCTGTAGACCAGCTCGCGACGTCTCTGGGCTGCCGCGCGGCCGCTCTGGAAGACATGAACGACCGGGTGAACTCGGCAGCCACTCTTGGCGGCGGCCTTGCAATCGTCGCCGGCCTTCTCAACGGCGACGCTTTCACGCAGCCGGTCGATCCGAACCTGCGCAATATCGAATCGGCTTTCGATCCGACCTATTTTGCCGACCAGACCCTCTACACGCTGAAGGGCGAATTTGACGTTACCGATGCGCTGAAGCTCAGCTATATCGGAAGCTATAGCGAAACCTCGCTCCAGTCCCTTGAGGACTATAACAAAATTGCCCCGACCATCAATTTCAACGCAACTGCTGGCGCCTTCGCAGGCGGGCTCGCCCCGCTCTACCCGCTGCTGTTCCCGGGTGGCACGGTCAACGACCCGCAGCTCGGCGCATCCAACCGCTTCCGCACCTTCGATATCGCCGGCGGCGGCAGCGAGCAGACGACCCACGAAATCCGACTGCAGTCGGCTTATGATGGTCCGTTCAACTTCAATCTGGGCGCCATCAAGGTGGACCTCGAATCGATTGACCCGTCGGTTCCCACCGATGGCTACGCGGTTCTGTCCAACTCGCTCACGGCATTGACGCAGATCAACAACGCAGCGGGCGGCGCTCTCTTCGGAGGCCAGGTCCCGGTTGACACCGGCGTGGGCGGGGTACCGGTCTTCGGCGGCGCCATCACCGGCACCGGCGGCAACTACTTCCGGTCGCTCTCGCCCTACACGCTCGATTCTTATGCCGTGTTCGGTGAAGGCTATTACGACCTGAATGACGACCTGAAGCTGACGTTGGGCCTGCGCTATACTAACGACAAGAAGGAACAGGACATCATCCCGACCTTCCTGTTTACGCCGATCGCGGCCATTCCGGGCGGTGACCCGCTGGCGCCGCGTCCGATTGCAGGGGCTTCGCCTGACCTTGGCGGCGATGGCACACTCAATGCAAACTTCGCAGAGACCACGGGCCGTGCCGGCTTCGACTGGACCCCGGATCTTGGCTTCACCGAGGACACGCTGGTCTACGGCTTCTACTCGCGCGGCTATAAGGGCGGCGGTATCAACCCGCCCCAGCCTGCCGGTTCAAATCTCTTCCCGCCGGTTTTCGAACCGGAATTCATTAATTCCTACGAGCTCGGTACGAAGAATACCCTCGCCGGCGGCGCGCTGCAGGCCAACCTGACAGGCTTCCTGTACGACTATGAAGGCTACCAGATTACGCAGATCGTTAACCGGACCTCGGCGAACTTCAACATCGATACCAAGATCCAGGGCCTCGAGATCGAGACGATCTGGAACCCGGTATCGACCCTGATCGTCAATGCCAACCTCGGCCTGCTCAATACCGAGATCCAAGATACCTGGGGCATCGACACACTTGACCGCACGAACGGGCGTTCCGACCTCGTGACGCTCAAGAATGCTGCAACTTTCGGTAACTGCGTCGTCTCGGCTCAGGGATATGCAGCTGTGCTACGCGGCATCCAGGCCGGCGCACTGCCGGCCGGCGCCTCCCGCGGCCTCTGCTCTGGTGCGTTCGTCGGACAGGAGGCAGCGCTTGCCGTGTTCAACGGAGGCACGCCGATCGGAAGCGTGACCGTTACCAATACCGATGGGACTCAGTCGACCATCGCCGGCTTCACCCCCTTTGACGGCGACGCCAAGAGCCTCGACGGCAATTCTCAGCCCGGCGCTCCGGAATCGACCTTCAATATCGGTGTCGAATACACTTGGGAGCCAGGCTCGTTCGGCAATTGGGGCCTCACCGGGCGGTTTGACTATTATCGTCAAGCAGACAGCTTCAGCCGCGTCTACAATACTGAGCGTGACGTTCTGCCCAGCTGGGACAACCTGAACGTCAACGTCTCGCTCTTCAATGACGAGAGCGGCATCCGGGTCGACCTGTTCGGCAAGAACATCTCCGACGAGGAAGTCATCACGGGTGCCTACCTGACGGACGACTCGTCTGGTCTGTTCACCAACATCTTCCTGACCGAGCCGCGCACCTACGGCATCGCCATCACGAAAGAATGGTAAGCACCGGCCTCAGGGCCTGAGACAATCGGGGGCGGCCTTTCGGGGCCGCCCCTTTTTCATTGGCGCGGGTCACGTGACGCATTATGTCTGCGGGCACAAAACCCGGCCGAAACGGAGCTGCCCATGAACGCTGTCGCCCGCCTCAGTGCATTTGCCATTGCCGCCACGCTGGCCGCCTGTTCGGAGCCTGCAGCGCCGCCGGCGGCCGTCGAACAGGTGACCCCCAGCACGACGACCGTGACGCTGGAGCCGGTGGTCGGCGCCGAGCAGCCCTGGGGCATGGCCTTCCTGCCGGATGGCAGCCTCCTGTTCACAGAAAAGGCCAGCGGCCTGAAATTCTGGGCACCGGGCGCCGAAGCCGCCTTCCCTGTCACCGGCGTGCCCGAGGCGCTGACCGAAGGCCAGGCCGGCTATCTCGGCATCGCGCTCGATCCGGATTTTGCCAATTCGAGGCTCGTCTATGTTTCGCTGTCCTCCGGCACCGAGCAGGCCAACTCGACCCTGGTGGTGCGCGGCCGCCTCAACGAGGCGGGCTCGGCGCTGGAGGGCGTTGAGGAACTCTTCCGCGGCGATCTGCGCGACACGGCCTATCACTATGGCTCGCGCCTCGCCTTTGCGAATGACGGCACGCTGTTCGTGACGATCGGCGAGGGTTACAAGTACATGGACCTCGCGCAGGATCCGAAGACGACGCACGGCAAGGTGATCCGGATCAATCCGGATGGGTCGATCCCTTCGGATAATCCGTTTGCGGACGGCACGGCGGGCAATCCGGCCGTCTGGTCTTACGGCCACCGCAACTCACAGGGCCTGTTCTTCGACACGGCGTCCGGCACGCTTTGGGGAACCGAGCATGGGCCGAAGGGCGGCGACGAATTGAACATCATCACCAAGGGCACCAATTATGGCTGGCCGAAGATCACCTATGGCGTGAACTATGACGGCACGTTGGTCACCGAGGCGACGGAAGCGGACGGCATGCAGCAGCCGGAAACCTACTGGGTGCCGTCGATTGCGCCGTCGGGCCTCGCGATGGTGACCAGCGATGTATATCCCGGCTGGAAGGGCGACCTGTTCGTCGGCGGCATGAACGGTCCGGCCGGACTCGTCCTGGTACGGATCGATCTCGAAGGCGGCAAGGTTGTCGGCAAGGAAGACCTGCTGCGCGATGCGCAGTATTCCTTCCGCGATGTTGTGCAGGGGCCGGATGGCCACCTGTATGTGGCGACCAAAGATTTCGACGGGATCTTCAAGCTGGTACCGGGGCAATAGCCCCGGCGGCTCCTATTCGCCGTCCTTGAGCGGAATGCCGTAGAGTTCGAGGCGGTGGTCGACGAGCTTGAAGCCGAGCTTGCGGGCGATTTCTTCCTGCAGCTTCTCGATTTCGGCCGAGTGGAATTCCACGACTTCGCCTGACTTCACATTGATCAGGTGGTCGTGGTGCTCTTCCGGCACTTCCTCATAGCGGGCACGCCCGTCGCGGAAATCGTGGGCCTGGATGATGCCGGCATCCTCGAACAGTTTCACGGTGCGATAGACCGTGGCGAGCGAGATCGAGGCATCGAGCGAATTGGCGCGGCGATGCAGCTCCTCGGCGTCGGGGTGATCGTCTGCAACGGAGAGAACGCGCGCGATGATGCGGCGCGGTTCGGTCATCCGCAGGCCTTTTTCGATACAGAGTTTTTCCAAACGGTCCATGGCGGCCCTTTTGCCTTCACCTGACGTGAATGTCCAGATTGGCCCCGTCGGCCCAGAAAACCTCATCAAGGCCTGCAAGGCGGGCGAATCGCTGCAGCTCTGCTTCGAGGCGGGCCGCGCGGGCGCCGGTCCAAAGGATGCCGGGTTCGGCCCAGACTCTTTCCACGGTGAGGCAGCCGGTGTTGCGGTCGGCCTTCACGCTCAGGCGGCCGATCATCCGGTCGCCTTCCAGCAGCGGATAGACGTAATAGCCCCAGACGCGCTTTTCGGCGGGGACGAAGATTTCGATGCGGTAGTCAAAACCGAAGAGACGCTTCAGGCGCGCGCGGTCGCGGATGACAGGATCGAAGGGGTTGAGGATTCGCAGGCGCGAGGTGGGCGCCTCGGCTGCGGCGAGCCGGGCTTCGATGTCTGCCGGCGCGAGGGCGGCGGACCAGCTGCCATCGGCGGCCTCGACGCGGACGGGAACGAGGTTGCGCTGCGCGCTGGTCCAGGCTTTGACTTCCTCGAGATCGGCGGCGGCCCAGAAACGCTGGATGTCGCCCTCGGTGCCGAAGGCGAGGCGGTCCAGCGCTTCGCGGCAGAGCCAGTCGACCTGCGCTTTTTCCGGCGGCTCGCGGCCGGTGCGATGGGGGTGCGGGATGACGCGTTCGGTGAGGTCGTAGAACTTGGTGAAGTTCTCGCGGTGCGAGGTCGACAGTTCGCCCGCATACCACATGTAATCGAGCGAGAGCTTGTGCGGCGGGCGGCGCCACATCTCGCGCTTGCCGACGATCTTGGTGTCGAAGGCGTGGGAGGAGAGCGGGCCTTCGGCGCGGATGCGCTCGCGAATGGCCGCGCGGCCGTCTGCGTCATGCATGCCGCGGTGCCATTCCCAACCGCGCACCTTTTCCTCCAGACGCCGGAACTGGCGGCGCCAGTTGGGATAGAATTCCATCGGTATGACGGAGGCGTCGTGCGTGAAGTGTTCGAACACCGCGCGCTGATCGCGCAAGAGCTTCACCAGCATCGGCTCGCGGTAGTTCTGGTTGCGGCTCCACAGGATGTGGTCGTGGGCGCGGGCGACGACGCGGATCGAGTCGAGCTGGACGAAGCCGAGCTTGCGGATGGTGGCGGCGAGGTCGAGCGGCCCGGTGGGCGTGGCGGCGAGGCCCTGAGCACCCAGCCAGAGGCGCCGCGCATCGCGGTTGTGGATTTCGAGCGGCGCGCCGGTCATTCGAACAGGGCCAGCTGGCCGCCATCGAGATGCACGCCTTCGCGGGCGAGCAACGCGGTCTTGGTGCGACCGCCGCCGGGGGCGGAGAAGCCGCCGAGTTTTCCGTCTGACGTGAGCACGCGGTGGCAGGGCACTATCAGCGGCCAGGGATTGCGCCCCATCGCAGCGCCGACAGCGCGGGAGGCGCCGGTATCGGCCCCGATGCGGCGGGCGAGGTCGCCGTAGGAGACGGTCTCACCCCAGCCGACCGCGCGCAGGACCGCGTAGAGCGACGCCTCGAAATCCGTGATGCCCTGCAGGTCGAGGGCGACCTCGTCGAAGGTCACGGGCGTGCCCGCGAGGAAGGCGCGCAGGTCAGCGATGATCGCGGTGATGTGCGCGGGTGCATCGCCCTCGGCCACGCGCTCGGAGCCCGGCCGGGACAGACGGGCAGCGGCGGTCTCTTCGCTGTCCTCGAACGGCCGGACGCGGGTCAGCCCTGCCCCGGTCCAGGCGAGGCCGCAGGCTCCGGCGGGCGTCTCGAAGGTGGCGAACGACTCGAACATTCCGGGAACATCAATGAGATTCCCCGGCTTGTCCAGTGCCGCCTCAGGCGAGGTGTTTGGCGAAGAAGTCCAGCGTGCGGCTCCAGGCGAGGGCGGCGCCTTCGGGATTGAAGCGCGGGGTCGTGTCGTTGTGGAATCCGTGCTCGAGGCCGTCATACATGTGGAGCTCGTAGGGCTTGCCGGCGGCATCGAGGGCGGCCTTGTAGGGCACCCAGCCATCGTTCACGCGCGTGTCATTGCCCGCGAGATGGATCTGCAGCGGAACTTCGACCTTGGCCGCATCTTCCGCCGGAGGCCAGCCGCCATAATAGGGAACGGAGGCCTTCAGCCAGGGCTGGCGCACGGCCATGATATTGGTGACCGCGCCGCCGAAGCAGAAGCCCGTGCAGGCGATCTTGCCGTTCGTGTACGGATGATCTCGCAAGAACTCGGCAGCGGCCATGAAGTCCTCGATCATCTCGGGCGCCGTGCGCTGGGCCTGAAGGGCGCGGCCGTCATCGTCATTGCCGGGATAGCCGCCGAGCGGGAAGAGCGCGTCCGGCGCGAAGGCGACATAGCCGGCCTTGGCGGCGCGGCGCGTGACATCGCGGATGTGGGGATTGAGGCCGCGGTTTTCATGCACGACGATGATGCCGGGCAGCTTGCCTTTGGCATTTGCCGGGCGGACGAGATAGCCGGACATGTCGCCGGCGCCCGTGGGCGATGTGTAGGCGGCGGTTTCCTCCGAGAGTTCCGCCTCGCCTTCGGCGGTTTGCGCGCGGCCATAGTCCGGCATCACGCAGGCGGCGAGCATCGAGACGGTGAGGCCGCCGACGGCATAGGTGGAGAGTTTCGAGAAGAAGGCGCGGCGGGAGAGGTCGCCGTGGCAATAGGCGTCGTAGAGGGCGAAGACTTCTTTCGGAACCTCGATGTTTGCGGTGTCGATCGGTTTCAGGTCGTCGGCCATCAGTTCGCTCCTCTGCTCTGAAAGGAGTATAGGCGATTGCCCTCGCCCGGCTAGGCTCAGAGCGGACGCGACATCAGAAGCGCATCGACCGGCGCGGGGCGCCCGGCGGTGTAGTAGGCCTTTCGGCGGCCATCCAGCTTGAAGCCGAGGCTTGTGTAGAGGTGGAGGGCGGGCGCGTTGTCTTCGGCGACGTCGAGGAGGACGCGGGTGTTGCCCGCTTCAGCGAGCGCGGTGAAGCCAGCCTCGATGAGGCGGCGGGCGTGGCCTTCGCCGCGCCGGGCAGGATCGGTGGCGATCGTCAGGAGCTCGGTGTCGCCGGCGGCAGACTGGAAGAGGACGAAGGCGATCAGCGCGCCGGAGGCCTCCGCGCCGAGGGCAAGGACGGTGGGCTGTGCGATCAGGTCCGCGATGGAGGCCGCGCTCCACGGATCGGCAAAGCCCTGCGCGTGCAGCGCGGCGGCGGCGGCGGCATCTGCTGGGGTGAGGGGGCGCTGCAAAAGGTTCATCGGACAATCCGGACGGGCGGGGTTGATCGCAGGGCCCTCCCCCTGCTAGTTCGCCTGCCCTTTGCCTCAGCACAAGAGCCGACGATGTCCAAACCTGCCCCGACACTGGGCCTCGATTTCGGCACGACCAACAGCGTGGCGGCTCTCGCCGGGCCGGGTGGGCAGGCCGAGGCGATCACGTTCAGCCATGAGGACGCGACCTTTGCAGCCTGCCGCTCGGTGCTGTGTTTCTGGAAGGATGAGGACGGGCCGGGATCGCGGGTAATGATGGAGATCGGCCCCTGGGCCATCGACCAGTTCCTTGAGCTCGGCGGGGATTGCCGGTTCATCCAGTCGTTCAAGACCTTTGCGGCGAGCCCGCTGTTCATCTCGACCACGATCCAGAACAAGGCGTGGCGGTTCGAGGACCTGCTCTCGGCCTACCTGCGGCGTCTGTCGGAGCGGGCGGGCACGCCCTGGCCGAAGCAGGTGGTGATGGGGCGACCGGTGCAGTTTGCAGGCGCGCAGCCGGACGAGAAGCTGGCGCAGGAACGCTACGAGACCGCGCTGAAGCGGCTGGGCTTCGAGACCATCCATCACGTGTATGAGCCGGTGGCGGCGGCGTTCTTTTACGCGCAGCGCCTGACGGAGCCGGCAACGATCCTCGTGGCGGATTTCGGCGGCGGCACGAGCGACTTCTCGATCATCCGGTTTGATCCCGGCGGCGGCAAGCTGCGCGCGGCGGCGCTGTCGCATGCGGGGATCGGGATTGCCGGCGATGCGTTCGACCAGAAAATCATCGATCACGTCGTCTCGCCGCTGTTCGGCAAGGGCAGCACGTTCAAGAGCGGCGACAAGACGCTGCCCATTCCGCTGTCATTCTACAGCCGGTTTGCGCAGTGGAACCAGCTGTCGATCATGCGGCACACGAAGGACTATGCGGACCTGTTCAAGCTGGCGCGGCAGGCGGATGAACCAAAATTGCTGAACGCCTTCCTCGCCTTTCTGGATGCCGATGCGAGCTACCTGCTCTACCGCGCCGTGGCGCAGGCGAAGACGCAGCTGTCGCGCGCGGCAGAGGCGCAGTTCCAGCTGGACGCGGGCAGCCTGAAGCTGAACCGGACGATCACGCGGGCCGAGTTCGATGGCTGGATCAGCGAGGATGTGCGCGCGATCCAGGCAACCGTGAGCGAAGCGCTGCGCAAGGCGGACCTCAGCGAAGCGAAGATCGACCGCGTGTTCCTGACCGGCGGGACATCCTATGTGCCGGCGCTGCGCGAGAGCTTTGATGCGCGCTTCGGCGCGGCGAAGGTGGCGACGGGTGACCAGTTCGTGTCGATTGCCAACGGCCTCGCGCTGATCGCGCAGGAGGAGAATATCGAGCCATGGCTGGCGAAGGGTGTTTAGGCGCAGATTGCGGCAGTTTATCGCCGGAAACAGACGCTCTCTCCCCGCTTAAAGCAGCGTTGTGCTCTCGATTTCCAGTGATCTTTGGACCTAAGATGTAGGTGCAGGTCACCCCAGCAACAACCGCTTTGATGGGAGCAAGCGTGGCGCTGAAGCAAATCACTGTGCGTACCTGGGTCGAGGCCGACCGCCCGGCGATCGTCGTGGCCTGCCCCTCAGCAGTGGTCCACCAGATTTGTTAGCCCGGCGGTTTCAAGGTAGCAGCGTTCATGCTGCCACCTCCCCATAGTAAGGCGGCATGA
>Ga0315903_10000936_pt1 | contig 44285 bp, 68 predicted proteins | sample LakEriMetagenome_7_FD_203524 | JGI IMG/M metagenome (GOLD analysis project Ga0315903, IMG submission 203524) | Freshwater fungal communities from buoy surface, Lake Erie, Ohio, United States - Buoy 2 MA119 | ecosystem: Environmental > Aquatic > Freshwater > Lake | place: USA: Lake Erie, Ohio... | reverse complement strand
ATCTGCATTAGTAAAACTTGTTGCTGTAGTGACTGATTGTCTAGTTCCGTTAAGATAAATAATTGCTCTATCTGCTGCTGTTGCATTTGTTGCATCTAAAACTACAACAAGATGATACCAAGCACTTACATCTCGAAGCACAGCATTTGTAGTTATAGAACCTTTACTACCACCACTTTGAAAACTAATTTTTTCATCTTGATAAAAAATTGTCATTTGGTCAGTAGATGTACTTCTAGCAGAAAATAAACCCTGTTGCGCACCTGCTGGAGTCAAAGTGCTTATTTTTATCCATGCACTAAATGTCCATGTTTTTCTATTTCCAGCAGTTCCTGGTGTTCTAGATAGTCTTGCACTAGCACTTTGTCTAAAGCGAAGTGAGTTATTGATGTCGTAACCAGCAGACTCTATGGCACCACTAGGTAGTAAGCTCATTAGCTAAGGGCTCCTGATGCAGTTACATAAGCATTAGTACCATCTGTAAAGTATGATAGTAAATATGTACCTGCTGCTGAGATAGTTGCGAGTGTTGATGCACCTACTTTAGTTGTAGCTGCTGCGGAGATTGCATAGCCAGATGTATTAACTAGAAGAATCCATCCTGATTGACCTGCAGTAATATTTGTGAATGTAAGTGTGAATGTTCCTGTAGGAGTACATTTAAAGTTATTAGTCACGTTCATGTCGAATGAACCATCATTATCGGTAGTCACTGTACCACGTTGAGAAGCAGTCCAAGTACCTGCAGTACCTACAGCTGCATAATCACTACCTGCAGTTGCGTTAGCAAAACCTCCAGAACCATCTCCTTTAAGGATTGATGTTCCTGATGTTGAGTTTGATTTTACATAAGCTAAGATCTGAGTACCAGTTACCTTTTTAGAAGTACCTGCTTCGTTGATCTCAAACTCATTGGCTCCTGCAACGGAACCCGCTGCGGTTAAGCCTGATATTTTTACATTTGCCATTTAGTAGCTCCTCTTCCAAATTCCACCGATGTTTTTATACATAATAAAGTTAGTTGTCCATACGCCACCCCACTTGACATAAATGTCCATGGGTTTCCAAGATCCGTTATAATGATAGTAAGCTTCTTGAGCATAAGGTATTAAAGTAGCTTCTGCTACTAAAGAACTGTCTGCTGCATTATTTGCTATATCATTAGTAATTCTAGTATCACCAGCTTCAGTAATACGAGTATCTGATGCTTCTGTGATACGAGTTGTTTCTATTGCTATTGGTTCAAATTGTGCATATTGAATTAAAGGCATTTAGTATACCCTCTTCCATGAACCACTAATATTTTTATACACTGCTAACGGAACATTCCAACTACCACTACGTTTAACATATGGAATTGTAGTCTTCCAGTTAGAACCTACTTTGTAATACATCGTAGAACTAAAATCAATTTCAGTAGCATCTGCTGCAAGTGTACCAGTTCCAGTCTTACTAAATGTAGCGTAGAACTTAGGTGTTGGAATAACTGCTAGAGAACCTGTTCCAGTTAAACTTGTTGCACCATATCTAATTCTATTACCACTAGGTTCTATACTACCTGATGCATTTAATGCAGAACTACCAGTTGCTGTAAATGTTTGTAGGGCACTGATAGAACCATTTGCATTTAGATCTGCTGATCTGTAAGCTACAATGTTACCTACTACAGCTATTGTAGCTACACCATCAAAGTTATGTGTAGCTCCACTAAACTTACCATAGTTCTCAGATAGTTTAGATGCGGTAGCTGCTAAGCTTACTTCACCTTTTAGAGTAATATCTGCATCTATGCTTATTGATCCAGTAGCATTGAAATCTGCTAGACCAAACTTACCTACTAAAGCACTTGAAGTTATACTTCCAGTTCCGTTTAAAGAACTAAACACTGGCATTGATAATAAGCCTGTAGGTCCTAATGTACCAGTACCTGTTAAGGCAGTTGCTCCAGGGGAAACTTTAGTAGCAACTGAGGCACAATAACCTTCAGCACCTATATCAAAATAACCAAGCGTCTTATAACTTTGTAGTGCTGTTAAACTACCTACACCTTGAAGATCATTCTCACCTTCAATAAACTTCTCTGTAACTCGGAAGACACTTGCTTCCGTTATTCTTAAATCACCAGCCTCTGTTTCACGAGGACCATCCCAGAAGTAACCTTGGGTAACTCGGAACTCACCAGCTTCCGATATACGAGAATCCCCATTCTCGAGGACACGAAAGCCGTCAGCCATGTTATTATGCTAGTGTTAAATCGATATTGCCAATTGAGAATTCTAGTGTATCACCGTCAGCTACAGTCTTAGATGCTGTCATAGAACCGTGCCATAATAAATTGCCACCAGATGAATTATCAAAGATACCAATGTGAGATACTGTACCCCAAGAACCACCAGAAGCAGTAAATGAAACTGCACCTGTGTTTGAAGTTGTACCACCTGGACTTGATGCTGCACCAAATGTAACTGATTGACGTGAATAACCTGAACCTGATACTTCTGTACCGCCACCAGTATCATCTGGAGCTGCAGTATAGAGTGCAACGTACCAAGCTGTAGGACGTGTTGCAGAACCTGTAGTCATCGCCCAATCGAGCAATAACTTTTCTGCGTAATTTGATAATGCTGCCATTTATTTCCCCTTTAATTAAGAACTAACTTTAAACCAAATATCTCCATCTGCACCGCCCGAAGGAGAACTTGTACTTACTGTTACTTTTTGTGTGATGCTTACATAGTTGTTGTATACAGTTTGCATACTAGCTAAGTAATCAACACCACCTACTTCAATCCCACCAACATTGGTTAGCTTATTGCTATTCATGTCAATGTCTTGTTCCACTTGGTTAGGTTCACCAGCTGGATTATCTCGATATAAAACTTTATCTTGTAATTCTGCCTCTAATGCATCGAACGCATTGTTAAGCTGAGTAGTGGTAGCGTAACCTGATGATATGGTTGGTAGCGTAATTTTAGCCATTGCGTTTTTTCCTTAGTGCTTCTTTTGTTAAATTTGTTTTAGCTGATACAACTCTTAAATTTGATTTCTTGTTACTGCCTCCACTCTTAAGTGGACGCTTGTGATCTACTTGTCTTGAATCACCTACTGCTAATCCTGCCATCTTACGAGCCGCGTTACGCTTTGCTCTATCTTTAACTCTTGTTGGTTTACTTGTTTTTTCCCAGTTAAGTTCTTTCTTGTAGTCTCTACGACCATTAGTCATGTATGGCATTACGGATACAAGTACTCTGAACCATTAGTGTCAGAGTAAAGCCTCATAAGATCTGGTAGTGATAAACCAGAAACACCTAAATCAGTTTCTAGTGCAACTTTTAAACCATCGTTGTATTGAGTTGGATAACTCTTAGTACGACAGTAAGCTATGAATGTGTCATTATCTGGGTAGTTAAGCATTACTATCTCCGTTTACAACTTTAAGACCAATACGCTCTAAATCTTGAGCCACGTCTTTATTTATTCCGAGAATTTGTTTCTTCTCACGTTCAAGTTCTTCCTTGGAAGGACGACCTCTCTTTTGCATGTAACCTTTCTCAACAAGGTACTTAGCAGCGTTAACACCTTTAGCATCGTTATCGAGTGAAGAAGTCATAAGGGCTTTAATAGCCTTAGCTTTAATTCTGATATCGAGTTCTTCTCTCCACGCTTTAATCTCATCTTTAATCGCAGGGATTGTGTCCCCTTGTAACTTTTGCCAATGATCCCAGGAGTTGAATACGTCCATTGCGAATTCATACTCAAGTCCTGGTACATGATCATAGGCCATGTATAACTTCTTGAGGGAAAGATATTCTACGCCGTCACGAATAATATCTTCTGCTTTGAGGGTGAAGATAGGGGGATACTTCGCATCTACACCATAACGTAGCTCCCAGAATAGACTCTGAGTTCTATAACGACCCATTTCATCTTTCAAAGAAGCGTAATTTATTTTCATAAGACGGATATTAGTTTAGTTAGTTTAAGACGAATTTCTATTATACCTGAATAGTATATCATAAAATTATTAAATTGTCAAGTACTATTTTCAAATAGTACGATAATTATATAATTATATATTATTATATATATAATATATATTATTTATAATTCTATATTATTTATTATTTATAATTATATATTATTAATTATATATTATTATAATTATATAATATTATAATCCCCGAGCAGAGGACGAAGGACGATGCGAGGGGTAGGCATAGTAGCCTTTAACATAATCCTACCCCGAGCATATAGTTTAGTCCCACACAGTTACCACTGTGTTACGGGATGTAAAATATCCTATCCCCTCGATCTCTCAAATTTCTCTAAGCCGAAACCTCGATGTTGAGGATTTCTATGAGATAATTTTTAGGTGTAATGCAACCTAAGTGCTCTGCAGTGATCCCCCTGGTAGGGGTCAAGACATCGATCACTCTAGGGAAATACAATCAATTATCCCCGACTAGATTATTGTTGTAATAAACCTACAACTATCCTTCCACATATATCTTATTGATATTGTTCATGTTATATATTTTTGGACCATCAAACCTATTGTATATTCCAATAGTGTCCTTAAAAACCTGTGTGGGGTACCGCTTAACTCACAAAATATTATCTTATCACATGGTCAAGGGTCTCCGCTTCGCTCCGATAAATTCGCTCTCACGTTCCGTGATCGCTCACCCATTGACTTCATGTGAACAATAAATTTTGAATGAGTTTTCGCTCATTTATTTTTTAATTTTAAGGAGTATATCATGCAAGATCCAAGACAACTTTATCTCTTCAATGACATGAACTATGATGATATGGAGTCAGATGATTATGAAGAAGCTTACTTCAATTATCTTATAGACAATCTAGAAGAAGATGATGACATCGAGTTCTAACTCGATAAAATTAGTCCCTTCTATCGTGAAGGGACATAATTTTCCCTCGTAGTAAATTTTTATTAATTAATTAAGGAAAACATATTATGGCAACAACAACTAAAAAAGTATATTCTGGTCCTAAATTTGACTTTGACGCTTTCAACGCTTTAGTTAAAAATCAACCAGTCGGAACTCGTTTGTTCCTTGTAGAACAACTCATTCGTGACATCAAAACTAGTTACGATGACAATGACAATCCAAACTTTGAATCATCTCGTAAACTCTTGCGTGATATCAAAGAATTACGCACAGCTCACAAAGCACAAGTCGCTCAATATCTTTCAGAGCGTGATGCTTATGCTGACAATCGCGGTCGTCCTGAAATGACTTACCCGCAAGAAACTAACTCTGCTGACTATGGCAGAGTAGATGCAACAGCTTAATTTTATCAATCAGGGCAGGGCTTCGGCTCTGCTCTATTTTTTTGGAGTATCTTATGTTTTATAAATTGCGTAATGTAAATTCTAATGCTACAATGTTTTATGATGAACTCACAGATTGGTTATTCTTCAAAGGTTGGCGTATTGAGCGTGAAGCTAAAATTTCAGAAGTTGATTATCTTGAATATTGTGCAGTTGAGCAAGATTTAATTACGGAAATGTATGACTAATTTTCCCCGCGTTTGCGGGGGTCGGTCATAATCAGTTAAGATATCTGCGAATTTTTATTATTAAGGAGACTAAAATGTCTGACGATTGTCCAAATTGTGAACAATGTGATTGTAATCCAAATGATTTTGATGATGTGCAATTTGCACAGCAAGTTAATGAAGAAGCCCACTATTATCATGTTCTTAACGAGTTTGAAGAACTACTTAAAGAATATGGTGCTCGTAAAGTATTTGGTGATCTTGGTACTGACAAAATCATACAAATTACAAAGGAGTTGTCAAGTGAATAATCAAAAATATTGGGTAAATTATTATCTTTACAAAGCTCATTGTCAAATGTTACAATATGCTTTATCAATGAGAAGAGAAGGCCGTTATGAGACTTGAAAATATAATTTACGCTCACAATTCTGATGTAAAAGAATTTATGGATGGTAGTGGTTTATCATGGGATCTTTATACAGATCTTTATGACTATTATACATCTTTAAATAAGCTGTCTTACGCAGCTTTAAAAGCAATCGATGTTGATCCAATGCACGAAGTTAGTGACCTTTTCGCAGAAGATTGCAGAAGTTTAGGTATTTCATACGAATATAATTAGGAGAAAATTATGGTTCATCCAGAGCATGACTTTGAAAACTTAATTCCAAAATACAAACACAAGTATGAGTTATTTGATAAAATTGTTTTATCAATTATACTCATTACTCTTGGTGCTTGTACAGCATTAATGTTTTTAGGATTATTTAATCCACAATATTTTACTTGTCTTTGAAAGAATTCTTATAGTATATTCGCATGACTGTCCGCGTTGCCATTGGCAGAGTCGGCAGTCTGCGAGTGTATTATGGGGGTAACTTTGCCCGATGTCAAGGAGTCAGTTATGCAGTTAAAGTATAAATACATTACCAAAAATTTCTTCGATGTATTTTGGGGAGATGGTTGGGATAATTGTATCAGAGTCAAAAGAAATCAGCAAAAGAATTTTGTAATCTTACGAGCTTACAAGAAACCACCGAGAGATATCATTAAACAAATAGAAGGGGATTTCAATGAAACCTTATAGTTTTAGTGAGTTTAATAAACGCTTTAATATGTTTGGATGGTTACATCCTGACATTCGTCAAACGTATTGGACTAAAGATGATACTGATTGGGATTACGAAACAAGATCTACTGTTCGTAAAGTCTTTACTCTATCTACTATTTGGTACAACGATGAGCGTGTAATACAATTTTATACCAACGATGAGAACAATGGTAATCGTAAACTGGGTGTCTATAATGTTTATCGAGACAATGCTCGTCGTCTTGGATTACTTAACACTCAACACTATCGCAACAATGCAAACACAATCATTGATGCGTTGTATTATCGTGCTAATCCACCTAAGTTTTATAACAAAGATGGTACACTCAAGAAAGGTTTTTGGGGTGCACTAGTTAGACGCTTGCGTTCTAATACTCTTCGTTCTAGTTGGGTTACTCAACATATGTTACATGAAGCAATAGGAATTGCTCGTGCTAACTATCCAGGTAGCAACAGTGAAACACTACAAGAATATCTTGAGTCTAAAAATGTACCTAACTGGTCTTATTATCAAGACTATTTAACTGGTGATTATTATACTGATGGTGAACAAAGACGAGTAAGACTTGGTAGTACAACTTGGGTTCATCTTCATAAAAATACTAATCCTCAGTCATATGGATACACCTTTGATGAACGCAATGATATCTGGCTTAAACCAGAACATTTCTATCATGATGGTCAAGTATATAATCGTAGTGAAGTAAGCATTGGTACTTGTACACAATGTGATCGTGAGTCTGTTACTGATCTCATGGTTAATGGTGTATGTCATCACTGTCTTGATGCTAGTTATAAGATTCATAATTATTCTACACGAGTAGAAGGTTTACTCAAGTTCAAAGCAACACGAGTTAAACCTAACACTGTGTATCTTGGTTGTGAGTTAGAATATGAAACTAACAATCGAGCTAAAGCACAGATTGGTGTAGGTAAATTACTACATGGTCATGCTCTTATGAAATCTGATGGTTCAATTCGTAATGGCTTTGAGATTGTAACATGTCCTGCTACATTAGACATTCACTTACAAGTATTCAAATCTTTCTTTGATAACTTACCACCTGATCTTAAGATAGAAAAGAATGTAGGTATGCATGTTCATATTAGTCGGAAACCCTTGAGCCACTTGACAGTTGGCAAGATCACAGAGTTTCTAAATCGTCAAGACAATAAAGATTTTATTCACAATATTGCTGGACGAATTGATAATACTTATGCTAAGATGAGCAGTGATAGAACAGTTACTTTCCCATGGCGTAATCGTAATGGTGGTGACAGATACAATGCATTAAATCTTAACAATCAGAATACAATCGAAGTCAGATTGTTTGCAACACCTATGGATTATAAAACATTTGCAATGCGTATGCAATTTGTTCAAGCACTCGTTGACTATTGCATGCCTGCTCAATCTAGTGAGTCGTTAAAGAAACAAACTCATTACGAAGCGTTTGTCAATTGGTTATCTGACAAGCGTCGTATGTTCCCAGAACTTTGTAATCATTTGAAAGGATATCAACCATGTGCATAGCAATTTACAAACCCGAAGGTAAAGTATTATCTTTAGCAACACTTAAAGAATGTTATACATCTAATCCAGATGGTGCTGGATTTATGTATGCAGAGAACAAGAAACTACATATTGAAAAAGGTTTCTTTAGCTTTCAAACTTTCTATGATGCATTTAAGAAACATGAAAGCAAACAAGCAGTAATTCATTTTAGGATTAAGACTCATGGTAAAATTGATACAGCAAATTGTCATCCCTTTGCAGTTAATAACTCTGTTGGTTTCGTCCATAACGGCGTTATTAGTGGGTATGGTGATGCTGATTTTAGTGACACTGTTAGATTTAATGAAGCAATACTACGTCCCCTTGTTAGTAAGTGGGGTAATCTTGCTTTGTTTCAAGATCCAATAATCGAATTGATTGAAGGTAGAATTGGATACAGTAAACTTGTATTCCTTGATAGACATGGCAATCACAAGATCATGAATGAACACAAAGGTCAGTGGGATGATGGTGTTTGGTATTCCAATGACAGTTACAAACCATATGTTGCACCTGTTTCTACTTGGGAAAATAAAAGTAGTTGGTATGATACCAAGTATGATTGGAAAAAGAATGTAACTACAATTAAACCTAAAGCATTACCCAAACCTAAGACTATTGAAGTTGGTGCACTAGTAGAATTACTAGAAGACATAGCAGATCCTGCTACTCAAAAAGTATATGAAACTGGTGAACTCTTAGAAGTTGTTGCAGTTAACAACGACTTTACTTGTGATCTAATGCATGAAGATTATAATGATCAAACTTCTTTTATTTATAATGTTCCTTATCACTCCTTATCTTTTGTAGATGACTTTGAAGATGACACTATAGATCCTGTAGGTATACCAGCATATCATAACTATGCTTCACCTTCATTACTTAAAAGGAAATAAATAATGTCACTTAAAATCTTTCCTTATAAAGCTGGCAGTATGTCAGCTAAGAGATTGGCTAGATCCCTTGGAGTTCTAAGGGTTCGGCCAACCTATAATGCTAGACGCAAAGATGTTATAGTTAATTGGGGTAGTTCTACACCACCACACTTTAGATGGATGGAACAAGATCTTAATAAGCCACATGCTATTGCATTAGCTTGTAATAAATTAGAAACATTTTTACAGTTTAGACATACATCTTTTACTGATGTTCCACAGTGGACTACTAGTCAAAAAGAAGCTCAACACTGGGTAAACTTAGGTTATACTGTTTATTGTCGTACTTCCTTAACAGAACATAGTGGTTCTGGTATTGTAGTATGTAGAGATGGAGATACTATTGTACCTGCACCTTTATATACAGAGTATACTAAACATAAAGATGAGTATCGTGTTCATGTTTTTAAAGGAGAAGTATTAGATGTTCAAAAGAAAAAGAAAAGAAACGGATTTGTTGGAAGTTCTACAGGTATTCGTAATTATTCTAGTGGCTGGGTATATGCTAGAAGTGATGTTGCAATTCCTGATATGCTATGCTCCATTGCTATACAAGCTGTTAACCTTTTAGGTTTAGACTTTGGTGCTGTAGATATTGGACATAGACTTATTGATAATAAGTTCTTTGTCTTTGAAGTTAATACTGCACCAGGTCTTGAAGGTACAACGCTTGACAAATATTCAAAAGCAATATACAATTATTATAGGAGTCTATAAGTATGTTTAATATAGGTGAAAATATATCATTCTTTAGTTTAGATGAAGAGTTTGATCGTGTACAATTTAGAGACATTGATTTATTTATTGATAATTTATCTTGGTATATAGTAGAAGATATGGGTGATAACTGGTTAGAAGTAAAATCACCATCAGGTCTTAGAACTATTCATATTGACAATTTTGATAATGAGTATTTAATATATACTAAAACTCAATTAAAAGATCATTTACTAGGTATTAAAAGTACTAGTAAATATGGAGATATCTGTGCTAAAATTAAACAGTTATATCGTAAGCAAGAGTTTAAATTTCAAGGAGCTTAAATGAGTAAACTATATTGGATAGTTGTTATTGTAGTATGTGGATTAGCATTATGGGTAACTGAAGATGTATTCAGTCAAGATACCACAATCATACTACCAGATGGTTCTATAGTAAGATGTATAGAAACAGTCAATGGTATTGTTAGTTGTTTATAAAGGAATATAAATGAGATGTGTTGCTTGTAATAAAAACCTTAATGACTTTGAGTCAACAAGGAAATCTGCAGTTACTGGTGAGTATTTAGATTTATGTAACGCATGTTACCATGCAGTAGAGGATGATCTCCCTGCTAAAGAACGCGATGATCTGCGTTCTGAAGAGGAAGTATTTGAAGATGATACTGACGTTACTGAAATTGTAGATCCACTATGATTGTCCGCAGGGCTGTTGGCCCGTCGGCAATCTAGGGGATTACTTATTCATTACGTACATTGTAACTTCAAAGCCAAAACGCATTTCTGTTGCAGCTGGTTTAGTCCACATAGCGGTTCTCCTTTCTTTAGTATATATAAATATTATACTACAGAATAAGAAATCTGTCATGTGTGTAACACTTAACATAGACTAAGGATTATCATTAGTAAATTTATACAACATACTTCATGTCCTAAATGTGGATCACGGGATAATCTTGCTGAGTATGATGACCATGTATGGTGCTTTGGTTGTAAGTATTACAAGACTAAAGATGATGTACATACATTACGAAGCAGATTGCAGAGAACTCCTTCGATGCCATCTGATGAGTTTACTCTTGAGTTATCTAACGATATACCACTAAAAGCTAAGCAATGGTTACTTAAATATGGTATTACTAACCAAGAGATCGAGCAAAATAATATTGCGTATAACGCAAATTCTGATATACTTGTTTTGCTTCACACGCAAAATTACTGGCAAGGTAGATGCTTTGGTAATCAATCTCAAAAGTATTTATCTAAAGGTTTGAAACCATTGACAATTTATGGTAATGGTGATACAATTGTATGTGTGGAAGATATTTTATCTGCTATTAAGATAGCTAGACTTTCACCAGATTACTGTGCAACACCACTACTTGGCAGTAGTATGTCTCTAGAAACTACACAATCGCTCTCAAAACGATTTAAATCTATACTGATATGGTTGGATAGGGACAAGGCTAAAGATGCGATTATGATGTCAAGAAATTTGAAACAGAGGGGTATTTTAGTTGATGTAGTTATCTCACCTAAAGATCCTAAAGAATATGACAAAGGAGAATTACTCACTTGGTTGAAGAACAGATAATAAATTTATTCTGTAAAGACAGAGATCTCTTTACAAAGTATTACAAGTATGTTAATATTAATTATATTAAAGTTAATTATAGTAATATATATAAATTATTTATAGTAATAGAGTATTACTATACTAAATATAATAATAATAATAATATAACTAAACAAGAATTAGAGTTAGCTTATAACTCTAACTATTTACTTAAGGACTCTGAAAGAAAAGAACTATCCGATCTGTTAGATCGTGTCTTAAACGCTGAACTACCTAACCCTGATGCAGTCATTACTCTTTTAGAAGAGCATCGTCGTCGCTGTCTTGCAGGAGACTTAGCTCGACTTGCATTAGATGTTGAGGATGGTAAGTCAGATGTTAAAGACTTAATGGATAAGTTTACTGAGTTTGAACATCAAGAGGTTGAATCAGATGAACCAACTTCTATTGAATTAAACTTAGCTAACTTACATCAATCCCAGGTTGCAACACCTGGTCTTAGATGGAGATTAGATTTTCTTAACAAAAGTCTTGGGTCATTACGCAAAGGTGACTTTGGATTTGTATTTGCTAGACCTGAAACAGGTAAGACTACATTCTTAGCTAGTGAAATATCCAAGATGTTAGAACAAACTGAAGGAGATATTATTTGGTTTAACAACGAGGAACAAGGAAACAAAGTCGCTATTCGGTGTTACCAAGCTGTACTTGGGGTAACAGCCGAACAGCTCTTTAATGACATTGAAAGAAATCAAGCACTGTTTGAAACTAAAACAGGTAGTAGGTTAAAGATATATGACTTTGAAGATTCATCAAGGGCTTCACGCATTGATGCTATTCTTAAAGAATCTAACCCTGCATTAATTATCTTTGACCAGATTGATAAGATCAAAGGATTTAAACATGATCGTAATGATCTTGAATTAAAACAAATTTACCAATGGGCTCGAGAGATTGCTAAGACATATGCACCAGTGATTGCTATATGTCAAGCATCTGGAGAAGCTGAAGGTAAACTATGGTTAACCATGGATATGGTTGACAGCAGTAAAACTGCAAAGCAAGGGGAAGCTGATTGGATTCTAGGTATAGGTAAGGAACAAGATAACACTAGTCGTTATAGATATTTAAATATCACAAAGAATAAACTACTAGGTGACTCAGATACTTTACCTGAACTTAGACATGGATCAACTCAAGTATTAATTAAACCTGAGATAGCAAGGTATGAAGATCTCTAAGTGGACTAGATGGGTACTACTAGACTGGGATGGTACAATCATAAGATGGTTTGACTATCCTGCTACTGGTACCATTAGGTATAAAGAACCTAAGATAAATTTAAATGACATTGAAGAATGTCTATTCTAAGGAGAATGTATGAAGATTATTAACGCAACAGTTGAAGATATTTTACAATTTGATAACAGTATTTCTGTATCAGATGCAGAAGATCTCTTGCTTTTTGCTGATCCGCATGATACAATAGAAGAAGCAATAGATAAACTTTATGGAGAACCTCGCGGGGAATGCGCTATTTAACTCTAGATGTAGAGACAACAATATCTAACAAAGGTAATCCCTTTGATAGAACTAATAAACTTTGTTATGTAGGAACAACACATGGACTCTATGATATTGAATATTCTGATACTCCGTATCGGGATTCGTTGGGTGAAATTCAAAATCAAATTAAAGCTGCTGAGACTCTCGTTGGTTTCAACATTAAATTCGATTTACATTGGCTTAAAAGGTACCAAATAAACTTTGATAACAAACGGATATGGGACTGTCAACTAGTACATTTTATTCTTACTGGTCAGACTGAAACTTATCCTAGTCTTAACAAAGTGTGTGCTTATTACAACTTAGAATCTAAACTAGATGTAGTGTCTGAAGAGTATTGGAAAAATAAAATAGATACTCCTGATATACCTGAAGAGATTCTTAAAGAGTACTTAGCACAAGACATCAAGTTAACAGAGCAAGTGTATCTTAAACAACTTGAACAATTAGAAACTGTACCACATTTAAAGAGACTCGTTAGTTTACACAATCAAGACTTATTAGTCTTACAAGAGATGGAGTATAACGGTATCTTATACAATGTACCTAAGAGTATAGAAGAAGGAGATAAGTTAGAAAATGAACTTGACAAGATTGATGAATGGCTTTATGCACACCATAATTGCCCTGAGTTTAATCCCAATAGTACTGATCACCTTAGTGCTTTCCTATATGGTGGGACTATCATCCTTAAACGGAGAGTGGCTGTTGGGACATTTAAGACTGGCACTAGAGCAGGTCAACCTAAAGAACGTTGGGAAGAGTATCCAGTAAACTTTCAAAGACTTGTTAATCCTTTGAAGGGATCTGAGTTAGCTAAAGAAGGACTATACTCTACAGATGAGAATACTCTTAGATCATTACGAGGTAGTAAGAAAGCTAAAGAAATTATTGAAACTCTTTTGTTTAGATCTACTCTTGAAAAAAGACTCTCAACTTATTACAGAGGTTTAGTTACTTTAATTAAAGACTCTAACTGGGATAATGGTATGATATACGGACAACTCAATCAATGTGTTGCAAGAACAGGTAGACTGTCGTCTAGTAAACCTAACTTACAAAACTTTGATGGAGAAATTAAAGACTTATTTGGGAGTAGATATGCTACTGCAAGCTGACGCCAAACAACTAGAATGGGTTGGTGCTACATATCTTTCTCAAGATCAAGTCGCTTTAAAGGAGATCTGGGAAAGTGTTGACCAGCATAGTGATAATCAGAATCGTTTCGGCTTACCTTCTAGACTTGTTGCTAAGACATTCGTATTTCGTCTTATATATGGTGGTTCTGCTTATAGTTATGCTAATGATCCTAACTTTAGAGATATAGGTAATGAGAAGTTCTGGCAAGGTATTATAGATCAGTTCTATGATAAGTATAAAGGTCTTAAAGCCTGGCATGATAAGATACTTAACGATGCTAAACGTGAGGGTAAACTAGTTATGCCTACTGGTAGGACTTATTACTATGCACCTGAACTAAAGTATAATAGAGCTGAATGGCCACGCACCAAGATCCTTAACTATCCAGTGCAAGGACTTGGAGCGGACCTTATGGCTATTGCAAGAGTAAGTTTAAGAAATAGACTAAAAGAAAAGGAAGGAGTAAAACTTGTTAATACTGTACATGATTCAATAATACTTGACTTTAATCCTAATATATGGGATAATATAAGTATAGTCAATTTAGTTGACAAATGTTTTAACGATATACCAGCAAACTTTAATAAATTGTTTGGTAAAGACTTCAACTTACCTATGAGAGTTGAATGTCAAATTGGCCCCACATGGGGAAATATGGAGATTATACATGCAAATTACAGTAACTAGCGTAGTACAAAATACATTAGCAGCTTCTAATGGTAGAACATATCAACAAATAGAAGTGTATTACAAGAACGATAAAGGTGAGAATCAATCTAAAAAGTTAGTAGCATTCTCAAATCCTGAAGTATTTAAAACAGCAAAGACTTGGCAAGGTGGTGAAGTAGTAGATATTAAGACAGTCAAGAATGCTAAGACTGGCTATTGGGATTGGGTAAGTATCGGAGGAGATAACGCAGTGAGTGAAACTAAACCAGCAAGTGCAGCAACAGGTACTAGAGTTACAGGTTCTAACTATGAAACTAAAGAAGAAAGAGCACAACGACAAATTCTTATTGTTCGTCAATCTTCTTTATCTAGTGCAGTAGAATTACTAGGTCCAGGTAAATCTGTTGATGACGTAATTAATGTAGCTAAACAGTTTGAGGCTTATGTATTTGGTGATACAGAAACTTCAGATGACATTCCTGCTTAGGAGTTAACATGAAAAAGTATGAAGTCTGGATTATAAGAGCATTACTATTATCAGGTATTATTCTATGTATCGTTTCATGGTCAATGTTCTTTTCCAGACTTGATGCTAAAGAACTTAAATACCTACACTATCGATACAATGATAATGTAGTTATTACTTTGTCTAATGTAGATTGCATGATACCAGAGATAAAAGATTTATATCCTTGGGCTGCTATTGCTACTAGAGTAGATGGTAATAGATTGATTGCATGTTACAAAGGTGAGGGAGAGAACATTGTTATCCAATGGTATAAAGGAGATACATCAACTTTCCCCGCTAATGTATTCTTGGTAGATCCTAACAAGGATAAAACTTATAAGAAAGTAGAGCCTAATACTTAATGCAAGCTTTAATAGATCAAGACTTATTATGCTATAGATGTGCAGCTAGTGCCGAGAATGATGACCTCGGCATTGCTATATATAGGATAGATGAACTACTAGATAATATTCTTAATAAGACTGGAGCTACTAGTTACAGAGCATTCTTAACTAGCCCTACTAATTTTAGAAAAGATATCTACCCTGAATATAAAGCTAATCGTATTAGTCAACCTAAACCTAAACACTTAAAAGATTTGCAAGCATACAGTCTTGAGACTCTTAAGGCTGAGGTTGCACCTGACGGATTAGAAGCTGATGATGCTTTAGCTATTAATCAAACAGAAGATACTATTATTTGTAGTCTTGATAAAGATTTACTTCAAGTACCAGGTAAGCATTTTTCTTGGGAGATTAATGGTAAAGGTTGGACTAGACCTGATACATTTATAGAACAAACAGAGTTAGAAGGACTTAGATTATTCTATAAACAATGTATTAAAGGAGATAGATCTGATAATGTTAAAGGCATTGATGGTCTTGGAGAAAAGAAAGCTACTGACTTGTTAAGTAATTGCACTACTGAATTAGAAATGTTTAACAGAGTAAGAGATCTGTACGGAAACGATGATGAGTTTATCATGAATGCTAGTGTGTTATGGATCTTAAGATCATTAGATGACAACTGGAAGGATAGGTTTAATGCCCTCATTCAAGAGTAAGTTAGAAGAAAAAGTATGGGCAACTCTTAAAAAAGAATTTCCTACAGTAAAGTATGAACCACAAAGATTTAAGTTTATTCAACCAGAGATAGAACGCACTTATATTCCAGACTTTAAAACTGGACGTAGTAACATATTCATTGAGGCTAAAGGCAAGCTTGATTTAGAAACACGAAAGAAGATGGTTTGGTTTAGAGATTCTAATCCTACTGTCCGTATTATCTTTTTATTTATGAACCCTGATAATAAGATAACTAAACGAAGTAAAACAACCTATGCTATGTGGGCTACTGACAATGGCTTTGAATGGCTAGACTTTAGAAAGGATTGGCTTAATGCTTATAAGCAACTGTGTAAAAAATGAAGATGGTAGTTATGATTTTGATTTCCATGTGGAGCCTACTGAGGCTGCATTCCTCATGGATCATGCAATTAAAGATCTAATTCACCATGGTATTATTAATGTAAACTTAGAAGAAGCTGAACAAGAATTTGAGATTCATAAAGAACTAGGAGGAACAGTACAATGATCCAGCTAAGATATCTGAAAGAAGGCAATAGTCCTTTATTACTACAGTATAGATATAACTTTATACTCTTTGCTACTAGATGGAAAGCAATTACAACTGAGGTAAAATAATATGAGTAAGATTCTTTTATTAGATATAGAGATGGCTCCTAACGTGGCTCATGTATGGGGTATATGGGATCAGAACATTGGTATTAACCAACTACAAGAATCCTCTTATGTAATGTGCTATGCTGCTAAATGGCTTGGCGATAAGAAGATGATATTTGATTCTGTTAAAAAGAGTGGAGACAAAAAGATGCTTCAAGGTATCCATAAGTTACTTGATGAAGCTGATGCAGTAGTACACTACAATGGTAAGAGATTTGATATACCTTCTCTTAACAAAGAGTTTTTATTACATGGTATGTTTCCACCTGCACCATTCAAAGAGATAGATCTACTTACAGTAGCTAAAGGTAGATTCAGATTTGTATCTAATAAATTGGATTATGTTGCTCAGTCATTAGGTTTGGGTAAGAAGACTGAACATAGTGGTCATGAGTTATGGGTACAATGTATGGCAGGTATTCCTAAAGCATGGAAGACTATGGAAAAGTATAACAAGAATGATGTTATTCTTTTAGAGAAAGTCTATGAACGCTTTAAACCTTGGATTAAGAACCATCTTAACCGTAACTTGTTAGAGAATACAGGACTCTGTTGTCCTACATGTGCCTCTAAAAATTTCCAGAAAAGAGGGTATAACATGACTTCGGCAGGCAAATATCAACGATATCAATGTCGTGCATGTGGTAATTGGTTTAGGGATAATCAGAACCTTAAAGAAAAAGGCTCTGTGAAATTGGTGAACGTATGAAACCTGACGCATGGATTGTAGAAGAGTTTGACTCTAATGGTCAATTAGTTTGGAAGATGATGTCTTTCTTTGAGCCTACTGAACTATCTTGGTTTAAAGACTTAAAGAGTAAGAAGCATAACATAACTATAACACCTATGTACAAGAACGAAAAAGAGGCTAAAAAGTATGATGGCATTAAGAAATATGATTCTAGTAGGTTTGTTATTGGCTTGTAGTGGGTGTGCAGACTTTCTTGTGAATACATCAGGAACTTTTGTTGGAAATATTATATCTAATAAAGTGATTAAAGAAATGGAAAAGGATAAAACAAGTGATACTAGACAAGAGATTCCTAAGAAAGCTATATGATTGTTACATAACTCTGCCCCCTTTTTGTGGGTGGAGAATGCCTCCAGCTAGGAAGGTAACCTTTGAGATTACTGATGCTGATGATCACTATGGTTTGTTTATACCTTACCCTATGAGGATACAAATCACAACTCAGAATGAGTCTTTCTACACTCTATGCGACACCCTACTTCATGAAATGGTACATCTATATCTATTCTATAATGGTCATTCAGACTATAACCAGCATGAAGAAAAGTTTAAGAAACTATCTGAAGAGATCTGTGATACTTTAATGCTAAGTCATGAACATTTTGGTTGACAAGTATATAATAAATTGTTATAATATTAGGTAAGGAGATAACTTATGAGTGCATTAGATAAGCAGGTAGCAGGTAAGCATTACAAGAAATTTAAAATTCAACCTATTCAATATATTACGGCTAACAACATACCATATATTGAGGGTAACATTATCAAGTACATCAGTAGATGGCGTGATAAAGGAGGCGTAGATGACTTAGATAAAGTCATTCATTATGTAGAACTACTTAAGGAGTTAGAAAGTGGCAAGTCAGAACGATCACACAGGAGCAAGACTAGTCTCAAAGACCTTATCAAAAGAGGGCCAAGAGAACTGGGATCTTATCTTCGGAAAAAGAATAAAGGAACAAAAGCTAACTACACAGGATATGGACCGGGTTACACTGGCGGAGTCAACTTCTAATTTAGCTGAGTATGAATTGGATAAGTCAACTGGTGAAGTTACTAGAATTGATATTATCGGACAAAACGGCAACGATGGCGATCATTATGGTCGGTCATCAGAAAGTTAATTATGCAACGTACTTTCCAAGAACTCTGCGAAGATCTCAAAAAATTTGATGAAACTACTCTATTAGAGCTACTAGACATATCGTCTGAAGAGTTAGTAGATAAATTTCAGGATAAAATAGAAGAGAACCTAGATAGACTATTGAAAGAAACAGATAACGAATTAGAGGAATATGATACTTATGAGTAGTTTACCAAGTGTATACCAAGAAGTAATTGCAATGAGCAGATATGCTCGTTACATACCTGAAAAGAAACGTAGAGAGACCTGGAAAGAAACTGTTACACGTCTTACTGATTACCTTAAAACTAAGGTAGAATTAACCAATAATGAGTGGGCAGAATTACATAACTCTGTATTAAACTTAGAAGTTATGCCTTCTATGCGTCTACTCATGACTGCTGGAGAAGCCTGTGAAAGAGATAATATCGCTGCTTATAACTGTTCTTATCTTGCTGTTAATAATAAACGCGCTTTTAGTGAAGCTCTATATATACTCATGAACGGTACAGGAGTAGGATTCTCTTGTGAACGTCAAGAGATTTCTAAACTTCCTGAAATCCCTACTGAATTAAAGTATGTAGAAGATGTTATTGTAGTAGAAGATAGTAAACTAGGATGGGCTAAGGCATTCAAGAAACTATTGTCTTCCTTATGGGAAGGTGATATTCCTACCTTTGACTTTACTAAAGTACGTCCTGCTGGTGCAAGACTTAAAGTATTTGGTGGTAGAGCCTCGGGCCCTGAACCATTAAAGAAACTATTTGACTTTGTAGTAGAAACATTCAAAGGTGCTGTTGGTCGTAAACTAACATCAATTGAAGTACACGATATTATGTGTATGATAGGTGAGATTGTAGTAGTAGGAGGAGTAAGACGTTCTGCTCTTATTTCACTCTCTAATCTTACTGATAAACGTATGAGAGAAGCTAAAACAGGAGCGTGGTATAATGATCATTCACATAGAGGACTTGCCAATAACTCTGTCGCCTACACAGAAAAACCCGACAGTGAAACTTTCATGGAAGAATGGCTCAGCTTGGTTAAGTCCAAATCAGGTGAACGAGGAATCTTTAATCGTATTGCTGCTCAGAATCAAGCAAATAAGTGGGGAAGACGAGATCCGACTCTCAGCTACGGAACCAATCCATGCTCAGAAATTATCCTCCGTGATAAACAATTCTGCAATCTTACGGAAGTGGTTGTACGGGCAAACGATACCAGAGATACCCTTATCCGTAAGGTCAGACTTGCGACAATTCTCGGAACTATCCAGTCAACCTTAACTAATTTCCAATTCTTATCATCAGAGTGGAAAAAGAATACGGAAGATGAAAGACTCTTAGGAGTTAGTTTAACAGGCATCATGGATGCTAAGATTACTAATGATCCTGATCCTAAACTATTAGAGGAACTACGAGATGTCGCTAGGAAAACAAATGAAGAGTATGCTAAACAATTTGATATACCATGTTCTACTTCTATCACTTGTGTTAAGCCTTCAGGGACTGTATCGCAGTTGGTTGATTCCGCTAGTGGTATCCATGCTCGTCACAATGACTTTTATATTCGACGCATACGAATGGATAAAAAAGACCCGATCTACAATTATCTCAAGGAGTCAGGTGTCTCAGTAGAAGACGAAGTATTCCGCCCTGATAGTACAGCAGTATTTAGTTTCCCTATGAAAGCTCCTAAAGGTGCTATTCTTAGAAATGATAAGACTGCTATTGAACAACTTGAGACTTGGTTAATCTATCAGCGTCATTGGTGTGAACACAAACCATCTGTAACTATTTCAGTTAAGGATGAAGAGTGGCCTGAAGTAGGTGCATGGGTATGGAAACACTTTGATGAGATTAGTGGTGTATCGTTCTTACCACACTCTAATCATACTTATCAACAAGCTCCTTATGAAGATTGTACTAAGGATCAGTTTGAAGAGTTAGCTTCTAGAACTCCTACTGCTATTGTTTGGGAGAACTTTATTGAAGCTGAAGATAACACAACAGGTCAACAAACATTGGCTTGCACTGCGGGGAGTTGCGAAATATGATGATTGATTTTGAAATGATTGGTGGATTAAGTCTAGGGTTTGAGTTTATAGCTGATGAGTTCTTTAACTACTTACTCATAGACTTGCTTGTAGTACGATTACAATTCTCCATAGAGAAACAATGAAGATCTGTATTCTAGGTAGTAGAAGTATAGACAAAGCAGAAACTGTCATACCTATTATTGACAAGTTTATGAAAGATCACGTCTCTGGCTCTCCCATTATTTTATCAGGGGGAGCTAAGGGTGTGGATCAGATAACTAAAGCTTATGCTAAAGCCAATGCTATCCCTCTTATAGAGTTCTTACCCTATCATCTACTAGATAATAATGTAGAGTTTAGTAGTAAGTATTTCTTTATTAGGAATAAACAGATGATTGATAATGCAGATAAAGTACTAGTCTTTTGGGATGGTAAGAGTAAAGGTACCGAGTATGGTATCAAGTACTCTCAAAAGAAAGGTATACCAGTTATGGTATTGAAAGTCCCTATTTAATAGTAGGGACCTTCTAACTCTTTACCAATAACTCTAGCTTTGCCAGAGTCAATTGCTTCTCTAGCCATTTGAACAATCTCTTCTTTTGATTTAGCTTTCTTTCCTATCTCTCTTCCTATAGCATCATTATAATAATCCATTTCTTTCTCAGCTTTGTTCTGATTGAAAGTAATGTTCTCATTAAGAAATGATATAGTCTTAGCACCAACATCAGTGTAGTCTTGTTCTGCTAGAGCAGAGAATATGATATGACGCATAGCATCTGATTTACCATTATGCTGTGTTTCTTTACCATAAGCAGCATTAGCGGTGTTTGTAGCTATAGCCTTATTATCAGACATACCAGTAGCCTCTACTACAGCTCCTTTAGCAGCCTGAAATACCTTACTTAAAGCTTCGTCAAATTCAAAGTTCATAGTATAGATGCTACGTAATCTTTAGTTTCAGGAGGTAACTTAGTAAACCAGGATTCTCCATGTTTCTTAACTGTAGATTTAACCTTATCAGGACCCCAATTATAAGCAGCTAAAGCTTTCGCTGCATCTCCGTTAAACTCCCTTAGCATTGCTACAAAGTAGTCTCTACTAAATCGTTTGTATTCAGCTTCTGATTGATTTTGTAGTGGTCGTACTCCAAAACCAGGATCTATTCCAGTAGCAGGCATTACTTGAGTGATACCTTTAGCACCCTTAGGCGATTCTACTAATTGACGAGTAGTAGGATTAATATGCAATCCTCTAGATTCTTTATCTATTAGTTTAGTAAGTATTTGGTCAACCTCACCAGCGTTAGCCTCTGAAATAATTCTAGGAACAAAAGCAGTATTGATCATATCTGCTTTTTTATTTGCTCCACCTCCAGGAGTGGATGAGAACTTGCTAAGAGTATTCCCAGGAGAATACATCTTATCTTGTTCATTGTGTAGTTGTTTAGCAAAAGTATTAGCCTCCTCAACAGTCCTAAACTTACCTAGATGTCTTCCTGTATCTAAGTATTGTTTAATGGCTTCGTTTTCAGTCATAATTCTGCCATCATCAGATACTGTAGGTATTAAAACTTCTTTACCTCCAATTCCAACTGACATACTTCTGACTGTGCTTATAGTACCATCGGCATTTTTCACCACTGGTCTATTCTTGAGATCGATATTACCTTCTTCAACTGGTTTCACTTTCATGGATAACTCGCTAACATTCTTAGTAAAGATGTCTTGATAGTATCTTGAGTAGAACTCGTTAGATACTTCATTAGGATTTTTACCTTGTAATGTAGCGTATGCTTTTAACGCTGTATTAATACGACCAACATAGTTAGTATTAAATTCTTCTGAACCGCCTGTAGCGATTAATGAGCCATCCCAATTCTGACTAATACGAACTTTCTCATTAGGATTCTCAGCTCTGTACTTCATAAAGTTATTATATATAACTCTATTGTATTCGTCAACACCTTTTAGTAGTTGAGCACTTTGATATTGGTCCATGTACTTAGCAGCTTCTTTAAACTTAGGATCACCTATTTGTTTAAACATTTCTTCCATAGCACCAAATTGTTTCTTTTGTTGTACTTGTCTGTCTCTATTGCTTAGGTAGTCAGAATCAAAGTTGATATAACTGATATAGTTATCAATAGATTGTTTAAAGACAGGAACTACTGTAGCATCACCTTTACTAATACTATTAGCAGAAGAGTTCAAATAACCACCATTAATAGATAGTTTCTGACCATTCTGTAATATAATGGAACCAGGTTGAAATATATTATTAATTGTATTTTGTTCTTTTGTAGAGGCACTACTACTTTCCATTTTCTTTAAAATACCTGATACTGTAATGTCTCCATATCTAACTAAATCTTCTTCTAGTTTTTTTTCAAGATTAAATTTATTAAGATAAGGAGCAAGATCACTAAGAGTTTTAGTATATACAGGATCAATACCTGCATTTCTTAATTCTAATTCTGATAGTTTAGTAGTAATCTTAGAATTAGTTTCAAGAATCTCAGCAAAGTTCTTACCTGAAGTATCATTCTTCAATGCTGTTACTAAGCCATCAATTTGTTTATTGAGGAAGTCAGCAGCTTCTTTGATCTCTGGTTTATTATAGAACTTACCAAATTTAGTAGAGAACTCTAATTTTTGTTGATTAGCTAACAAATCAATAGTAGTAAGCTTCTTATCAAGAGGCATACTAGGATCTTTCATAAGAGTATTAAACTGAGATAAAGAGTTTCTGTAAGTGTTATTAACAACAGACCAATGTACATTGTTATTAACAAGTTCTTGTAACTCAACCTCACTTACATTCTTTTGAGTCTTAGCAAGCATTTCTGCATTATTAGCTACTCTTTGATCATTCATAGCTTTACGAACTTCTGTATCTAAAGCAGCATAATCTAGATATTCTTGGCCATCTTCTCCCCTAACCTTAGGAGCCATGATAAAGAACTTCTCACCTAACTCTCTTAAGTTCTTTCTTTCTTCTTCTTGAGTTTTTCTTACAGACTCATACAAAGCAGTATCCATCTTAATAGTTTGTTGGATATTGTTTAATTCAAGAGTTTGTTGAGCTTTAGATAAAATCTCTCTAGTAAAAGCTGGATTTTTTGCTACAGCATCACGAGTTAATTGATTAATACGAGAAGAGAATTCGTATTCATTAATCTTACGTTGATCCTTAGCAGTTTGTAAGAAGTTAGTCTTATCATTAATTGACTTAAGAATACCAGGTAGTTCTACATCTTTTGTTGTAGGATCTACAGCTTTATCTTGAAGACTCTTAAGATCTAAATTAGTTTGAGCAATAAAAGTAGGACTTTGTCTTTGATAGTCTTCAATGTTAGCTTTGATGCTAGATTCAATATCACTTACTGTACCTGCCTTAATCATTTCTCCTACACCTTCAGTAATAAAATTAGCAGACATAGCTAAATTAGATAAGTCATTTGATATCAGTCCTGCCTTGCTAGACACAGGATTAGCTGAGTAACTTGGTAGACTCATTGTTTGTGAAAAGCGTTCTTGTGCCATTATGGATTTTCCCTTCCGTGTATAGTATTAAGTAACTCAAATGTTGATTTGTTTTGTTTATCTTTCAATAAATTCTCTAGTTTTTGATTGTTTTCATTATACTGGTTATTCATCTTGGTCCAAGTATATTCAATTAAACTACGTTTTAGAGTTCTTCTGGTTTCTTTATCTAACTCCCAGATTTGATCTCTGACTTCTTTAATCTTATCTTTGTCCCATTTAGTACCATCGTCATCTTGTAGAGTAGATAAGAAACTATTAACAAGAGCTCGTTTAGTAGATTCTAAATTAGGATCATTCTTAATATCAGGATCTGAAATAATCTTAATTAATTCTCTATGGATACTAGCTGCCATGTCTTTAACTTCTGTAGTTCTATCTTTCTTAACATTAGCTGCTGCCCAAATGTCTTCTTCTTTAGTAGTAGTAAAGCCTATGATTTGAGCAAATGCTTCTGCACGAGTAGACTCTAGACCAAGAGGTTTACCTTGTTTAGTAATCTTGTCATTGATTGCAAGCATTACCTGAGCTTTAGCCCAGTTATCCATACCTGAAGCAAAGCGAGAAGCTTCTAATACTACACGACCAAAGTTTTGATCTGTGATCTCTTTAGTAGCTAACCATGAGTTAAGAGTATTAATAGTATCAGGGATACGACCAATAGCTGATAATGCTGGGAATCTAAATCCGTTAGTTTCACCATTTAAAGTTTTAACAATCTCTACTGCTAAATCAATGTATGGAATACCTAAACCAGACTCACCATATGGGTTAATGTCTTTAGAGAAGTTAATCTTAGGATCAATATCATCTCCTGCAAGAGCTTTAAACATACCATTCATAACACGATCATAAGCACCTTTTCTGATCTCTTCTTTTAATTTAAGAATGTCAGGATCTTGAGTAGCTGTTAGAGCATCCATTAAGATCTTACCACCGATCACACCGTAAGCACCCCATAGTAATCCTCTAGATGCTAAGAGTCTAGCTCTATCAGATCTTGAGAGAATACTACCACCTTCTTGGAAACCAAGTAGGAATTGTTTTTGTGTAATTGCAGCGAACTGCATCAAGAATGATAAAGCACCACGTTGATATGGTAATGAACCTGCTCTACTCATAGAGCCTGATAATCTCCAAGCTTCATATGAGATAGCCTCACGAGCTGCTGGAGTATTCCAGTTCTTACCTGGATTTTGTTCTAACCAGAAATCCTTAGCTTGTAGCCACATAAACATTCTATTAGATAACTCAGCTGCATCAAAACCAACTGCTCTAGCTAATCTTACAGTTGCACTAGGAACTGCAGTAACATTAGCAACTCCTCTTTCTAATGGAGTTTCAATTAAAGGTCTAGTAGAATCTGTTAAGATTTGGTTAACGAGTAAGTTTTGGTCAACTCCTTGGAATAAACCAGACTCTTTCATAGCTTTAACTGTAGCATCAAACTCAGCTTTATCCACTAAATTCTTTACAGAAGCATGAGCAAACTTACTTACTAAGTTCTTATAAGGTTTTAACATTCTAGCATCATCTAGTACAGCTAATCTAGTAGCAAGCATTAATGCTACGTTCTTAGATCCTTTAATAGGATTAGCTACAACCATTTCAAAGATAGGTTGTGTTTGTACGAACCATTGTCTAGGAACGTTAAGAGTAATATAGAATAAAGAAGCTATTCTTTGTGGAGCATTGATAATCATATTCTTGTTACCAATCTCACGTAGTACATTACCTGGAACTTTATATTTTTCTAGAACATCAGCTACACCAACAAGAGCACTAGGAATAGAATCAGACCATTCTGCAAAAGAAGTAATGGTGCTGTAGTATTCAAACTCTGCTTTGGCTTTCTCAAATTTAGCTTTCTCAGCCTCACTCATAGCTCTTGGTAAGGGCTCAATAAGTTCTATTCTAGGAGGGAACTCACCTTCTCTAACTCTAGGTAAAAATTCTTTGTAGTTCTTAATGAAATAAGATTCAAAGACATCTTTGTAAGATCTCATTGTATCCATTCTAGCAAGACTTTGAGATGTTTTAATTAAAGCTGAAAGAGGATCTTCTATCCTAGCAGGACCATTTAATGACGGTAAACGCTCCCCTCTACGCATAGCATTACGAACTATATCCCCATGTACTTCGTATAAAGAAACTCTATCTGATAAAGATTCCTCTCTAGCTTTTCTCAAAGTAACCTTTTGATCAGGATACCTTCTTTGGAACTCTGTAAGTAAAGCATCAGCTTCATACTTAGTAGAAGCAGCTGCCACAGTTCTAGAATAATTTTCTAGTTTAGTTTTGTCTTGGATTAAGTATCCATTTACATTTAATTCGTTTGGAACAGCATCAATAAAGAAGTGTTCTTTGTATAGAATAGGAGAGTATCCAGGTATTCTTCTGATAATCTTTTGTGGTAATACGTCTAGTTTTACTCTATCCCCTACTAATCCATACTCATAGATCTTACCAGTAGATGCGTCAGTGAATGACTTCTCAAGAAGAACAAGTTGTTTACCACCAACATTGTATACACCATCAGTCTTAGCTCTGTCTAATTCAAACTCAACAGGTAAGTCTAGAGTTAAATCCCATACAGATTTAGGTGGTAGGCTACCCTCACCCACGAAAGAAAAATCAGTCCTAGCGGCTCCTATGTAGCCATTATCTTTGTATAATCCTTGTTTGTATCCTTTTTGGAAGAGTTCATTACGACGTGCTCTATCAGTAAGAGCAAGATCAAAGTAATTAACTTGTCTCCAGTATACTTGTTTCTCGAATAAAGCTTCTAGTTCAGCTGTAGATAACTTAGGGAACTTAGCTCTTAACTCTGCTTTAGTAAATAACTCTCTACCTTGATCTAAGGCATCAGATACTACTGCTGCTAGTTCTGGTTTAAGTTTACCATCACCTAGTTTAGTCTTAATAATGTTAAGAGTTTGTGATGATAAGTAAGCTGCTCTTTCAGACTGTCTACCTAAACCTTGTTCAATCCATGGTGCAAACTTACCAGAAGGAGTAATCCATTTACCAAATGTAGTTTGAGCAATCTTAGAAATATCAAACTTCATACCAAAGTCTAGAATAGTTTTTACAGAGTCGGGACCATTAAGAGTCACATCTAGTAAGTCATAGTCTTTCTTATATTCCCACTCTACTGCAAACTGTTTATTATCCATTACATCTGATGTAAATTTAGGATCAGCTCTTAGGGAATCAGGAGTATATTTTTGACCAGTAACTCTGTCAGTAATGTATACTGAACCTTTTTCTTCTGCAGGTAAAGTATCAACTAATGATTTTAAATTATCATAAGCATTGATAACACTCTCTCTAGAATTAAATAAGTAGTTACTATCACGACCAAAGACAGCTTTGAATTCAAATGTAGTATCTGCAACGTTAACTCTTGAGTTAGATTGCATGTAAGTAGGAGCAGTTCTTTCGTTAATGATTCTATTAACCGCAGAGATATCACTCATTCTTTCTTCTACATTAATGATATTAGGATCAAAGCGTGTAGTTTCTAGAACGTTTTCTAGCTTCTTATTTAGTTCAATAATGTCTCTATGTAAGTCTGGATTGTTACGAACATCAGGGAATTTTTCACTCGTTTTAGGTAAAACGTACTTATGAATGAGTACACCTGGTTCACCAGCACCTATAGATGTAGCTGTTTGACCTGATGAATCCTCAATACCAGCTTTAATAATTGGAGCAGCAACACCGGGATTAGCCTCTACTGTATTATCAATAGGACTATCAGGACGAACATCAATAGTCTCAGATTGAGTTTTAAGTTTCTTTCCAAGAGCTTTAGCTCCTTTGAATAAAGGACCACCAAAGATCATAGCAGCGTCAGTAATAACTTGGACTTGTCCTGGTTTAGTTTTACCTGAATCTACACCAGCTTGATCTAGTTTCTGAACGACAGTACCAATACCACCTTGAATGCTATTGATTACTGAACCTTCAAACTCTTTCTTAACAGTTTCAAACTCTGACTCTAAACCTAGTTTCTTAACTATAGTTTCAAGTCTCCAGTCAGACCAAGATACAATAGGATTTGTTTCAGCCCATTCTTCACCTTTAGCTAAGGCACCTTGCCAGTCTATATTCTCTTTATTTAAAGCTTGTTTAGTGATACTAGTAAATGCATGGCCTCTAGACTCTAAGAAGTTAGGAATACTAGTAAAGAAGTTAGCTAATCCTAAGAGTTCTCCTCCTACATCTTTAGCAATTTGAGATGGAGCAAGAGTCTTTCTGAAATCAATAGTGCCATCAGGTTTTCTGATAATAAGGCCTGGAGTAATACCTTCCCAGATAGCTGTGGAGTTCTCGATTACAGAGTCAATAAAGCTTTCTTTACTATAGTCTTCTTTTCTAGAAGCAATTTCTAGTTTTTTAGTAGGCAATAAGTTAACATTAGTGTCTTGAGAAGCATCATCTAAATGGGTATCTCCCATTGTAACTGATGCAGCTCTTTGAACATACTTATCTTTGATATCAGTAGAGATATATCCTGTGACAGAGTATGTAGATAGGATGTTTCTTTTTTGTTCTCTAGATAGTGATGGATCATTAATGAGACCTAGAACAGCTTCTTTATTAGTAGAAGACTGTTCATTCATCCACATCTTTTTAGCATCTTCTAAAGATTGAGAATACCCTTCCTGCGTTAATTCACCATACATTCTTGTATAGTCATTAATCGGATCATTACTATAAGATCCTGCAGCATAGAAAGCATCATCACTAGCCTGTGTTTCAGGAACAGGCTTGTTATTTACTTCTATGGTAGGTAATACAAAATCTTCAGAGAATTCCATTAATTTATCCTAGTTTAACCAAAAATAGATCCAATTTTTTTCATTGATTCAAAGCCACCTGACATGTCAAATACTTTACCAGATACTTGACCTAAATCTTGCCAACCTTTAGCTTCACCCATAGCTGTATAAGCTTCAGTTCCAGCTGTACCAATAGCTCTACCAAAACCTGCTTGAGTATCAATAGCACCAATATTAGTATCTCGTTGAGTAGATACTGCACCAATAGCACCAACTGATGAAGATGTACCAGCTAAACCTAAACCACCACCAGTAGTTTCTGTAGTAATTTGAGCACGTCTAATACGAGCTTCTCTCATTTGAGCTACTCTTTGTCTTTGAGCATTAATGTCATTCAATCTATTTTGTAGATCAGACTGACGTTGAGTTGCTGCTGAAGCTTCTTTAGTAGCTTTCTTTTGTTGGAACATACTGACTCCACCCATAACTGCACTAGCTACAGAAAAAATAGGGGAAACAGCATTAAATACACTAGTTACTGCTGCTACTGCACCACCATATCCTACTTTCCTTACATTCTTATGTTTCATAATTATAACTCCAATTTTAAAATATATCTATAACCATCTTCTACCTGAGCTATAAACCCAGTATCTTTAAATCCCCAAAATTTATTAAACTTCACTGCTCTTTCAGAGTCACATAGACTATGTACCTCTGTAATCCCTGACTCTTTTAAAGTCTTTTTAATAATACTCCAAACCTTTTTATAGCGTCTGCATTCAGTTAAACTCCATCTTTTAAACTCTAAATGCATTATGGTTTTTTGTAAAAAAGGTTCATAACTTAAACCTACAAAACCATTACCTTCTTCTTTATATATTACTTTTAAACTCATTACGGTTTACTTGTTGCTGTTGCTGTGACTCCCCAACCAAGTATTTGCATATCCTTACCAGCTTCAGATTGAATCTTAAGACTTACTGTTTTACCAGAACCTCTTAGTTTATTTCTAGTTACAATTACAGCATCACCATAATCAAAGGGATCAGTATCACCAGTAGGAATATAGTTTCGTAGGAGTCTATAGGCTTGGAACTGATTTCCCCATTTACCACTATTTGCAGAGTCTGCCCAATTCCATTGTGATTGAACTAAACAAGATGAAGGATTATCTAGTTCTAAATTAGAACCTACAGTAGAGAAACCATCCTCAGTTCTATTAAAGTAGAAGAATATATAAGGAATTTGTTTACTTCTCATAATATCACCAAATAACTCGTAGCCAGTGATTAAGTAACTTGAGTAGTCTGCTCCAGTTCCTGAACCAGCTAGTTCCCAATCAGTAAAGCTTCTATTTAAATATTTAGATACAGTAAATGAAGTACCTCTGATAGTTAAGAAACTAAACTGAGAACTTCTTGAAGCAACTACATCTTGAGTAATAATAACAGCGTCACTAGACGTGACTATAACTTCATCTGTATCTACTAATACGTTAGTATCTTCTGATGCTACAGCATATCCTGGTATCTCTATATAGTCAGCTATATAAGGAGAATTACTTGCTAATGATGAAAACTCATTAACATAGAATGCTTCTAGCGTAAGATCTAATACTAACTCTTTATTATATTTATTTATATAATTAGCAGTAGTGTAGGTATCAGTATCATTATATAACCAACGAACTCTATTCTCTTTTTCATCATAGAAACCTTTACAGAAGTTTTTACCTACTGTAGGGATGTCTAAGAATAAAGACTGAATAGTAGTTAATGATATAGATTTAGCTGAGAATCTACCAGAAGAAGGATCTGGACTTAGTAAATAGATACCAGCTTTAGACCAATATAAAAATGTACCATTTACATTAACAATGGATTTAGCATTCTTAACACCATTCGTTGATATTTTACTTGTTTGGAAAGATGTAGCAATAAAGCCACCAGTATCTCCATAAACTTCCCATACGCCATTATCTGCAAAAACTAATAGTGAAGCTTGGCTAGAAACAATCTTAACAATTTGAGTTGCTTCTGGAATCTGAATAGTACCACCGTCAGTAGTAACTAAGTCATTAATATTAGCATCTGTAGGGTCAGCTTCTTGATAGCAAACACCTAGTTTGTCATCACCAGTAATAATAGTAGTAAAGAATACATAACCACTATAGTTAGGAGATCTTGAATCTCCACTTGAAATAGAAGAGTTAACTCCTGAATAGAATATACGGCCTGCATAAGAAGCTACTGTAGAGAAAGCACCATTTTCTTTATCTAATGGTAAACCTGTAATACCAGAATTAGCTTCTCTTTCAGTACCTCTATTAAAGGCATCAATAATATAACTACCCTTAGCAACCTGATAGTTAGATGTAGAATTCTTTTCTAGGGTATCACCATCATACTTTTCAAAGTTAGCATCTGATGGATTAGTTATCTTACCAGTTACCCAAGTATCAGCATTAGAAGGGTAGACAGTTAACTGAGTAAAGGTACGATCAATAGCATCAGCACCAGTAGTAGTTTGAACAGTAGGAGACCAGCCTTGATTTCTTAAATTATATTTATGAGTAACTGATAAAGTAGAAGGTCTTTGATTAACTAAAAGATTATCATTAACTCCCCAGATATCTCTAACTTCAACTGTAATAGTTGTTTGAGTTACTGTATCTGTACTAGAATTATAGGCTAAAAGAACAGGATTGGTAAGATCTTCAGAAACAATAATGAGTTTATTGTTAATTGTAGCTGTTTCAATATCAGCATTACCAAGACCTGATATAGTAATTGAAGATCCACCGTTTAGTAGATTGGAACTTGGAGCATTAGTAAGTAAGTCGAGAAACCATAACTTATCAAGAATACGAACTACACCAATAGCTACTGTGGTATCACCACCTGGCATATCCCATTTATGAAAAGATTGCTTACCAGTAGCGAGAGCACTTGATGTGAATCCTGTAGATGTAAGAGAATATCCTCCCTCGTAGTCTACTCCTAGACGTCTAGATCTAGAACCATTACGATTAAGGACAAAGTTACGTTCATCTATAGAAGCATTCTCAGGGAATGTAAGAGGACTAGCCTCAGTAATTAACCCTTTGGTAAAGGATCTATAGATCTTCTCATTACCTACAGCCATTACTACTCCTTAGATTCAGTTTTAGCTTTTTTAGTTTCTTGTTTTTCTAAATACTTATTAATAGCTGTTTCAGCAAAGGTTTCATTCGTAAAGATACCAGTTAATTCCTCTGGTAATTCACCACCAGAACCAAATTGAATTTTATATTGTGCTGAGACTTTATCTCTATAAACTTGTATTTCTTTTCCGTTAGGAGTTGTGTATGTCTTCATTATTTCTTTTTCATTTTCTTAAGAGTTTGAGCTAATCTAGCACGTTGACCCATTTTACCTGGTTTCTTAGCTGCAGCTGCAAGTTTAGCTGCTGGAATTGTCTTACCTTTTTTTACTCCTAGAGCTTCTCTTAACGCTCCTGGTTTTTTGATTGCTTTTTGAATCCACTTTTCTGCCATTCTTTTTTCCTTTCGAGTACTGCTGTGAGTTAATAAATGCTGGAGTATTACTAGTTAGCATTACCATTAGTAATGTCCTTTTGTACTTGGTTTACGACCATAATTAGGATACTTAATACCATTGCTAATCTTCCAAGCTTCTTGACTCATCTTACGCTTTTGACTTACTGAGATTTGTTCTGCTTTAGCATTAGGTAATTGTTTAAGATTTAAGAATGCTGCTGATTTAGCTTCATTAAGAAGATAAGTAAACATTTGTACGGGTAAATCTGGAGTAAAGGTATCAGAAAGAGTAAATACTACTGAACGTTTACCATGACATTGAGTTTTACTATTCTGTAAGCTAGATTCTACTGCAGAGTTATAAGCATCAAATACTAAGTAATCATCATCAAATGAAGTAAAGTATTGTGGAGCTCTGTCATCATAGACATTAATCTTAATACCTGTAGAGTCAGTAACTACTGTAATCTTAGAATCTGTACTTAATCGTTGATCAGTAATATCTAAGAACTCTTCAGGAGTTTTATATTCAATCTTTGTGAATCTATTACGAGTTTCCCCAGGTTTAGCACAATTATACTTAATCCATTTAAGATCTATAATTGTTTCTGGGATTCTCATATGAGTAGGTCTAGAGATAGTACCACTAGTACCAAGTTGAAAGAGTTCATATAACCATGGAAAGTCTTTACCATCTACAATATTGTAGTAAGATGATTTAACTATCTGAGCTACTTGAAGAGATTCAACGCTATCATTGATAGAGTTCACTTCGTCTGATGACATATCAGACATTATGTCTTGTACAATCTCAAGTAGTGTCATCTTAGCCATGATGTACTCCTATAGTTTAACAGCAGATAATCCTGCTTCAATAACTGTAATTGCTGTAGAAGATGATGTAGCATCACCACCAACATACATTGATAATGTTTGACCTGCTGTAGCAGTTACTAAACCAGTAGCTGAAATATGTAGTTTATCAGAACCATTACTAAATTTAGATACAGTAAGAGTTCTACCACTAGATGTTCCACTTAAGTTATATTTAAAATTGTATACAGTACCATTTGCAATAGCTGCTGTACTAAATTGACACCAGAAGTTAATCATATATGTACCAGCTTCTGTAAGTGTAATTATTCCTGTACTAGGAGATAGAGTTAATACGTTAGATACTCCTGATGTCCACTCACCTGTTGGATTGAGTTTAGCATATGCAGAAGATCCTGAAAGAGTTTGTGACGTTGCACCAGCATCTATATAAATCTCACCATGAGCTTTACCTGGAGGATATTGCCAAGAACCTGATCCTGCTCCATCGGATACATATACCTTACCTATAGTAGCAGCTGCTACACCTTTAGGTTCATGGATATCTGGATCTGTAATTAAATTATGCTGTATCGTCATTTAGAATTCCTTAGAGAAAGGGAAAGCCCCTACTAATGTAGAGGCTATACCCAGTTTACTACTTAGTCCTTGTTGTAAACATACTCAACAACGATGCGACCTGCACCTGTGAGTAAGTCATCAACTGAAGGAGCTACTACTAGTTCACCAGCAGCAGTACCAATAGTTTTACCTACTAGAGCACCTGCACCAGTTACTACATTACCTGCAGTACCAATAGCTGTTTGTGTAGCTTCAGCAGCAGCAATCAAGCCATCAGCATCAATTGCTACACCTGCAGAAGTATACAAACCAATGTTTAAGTCTGTAGTTGTAGAAGTTGAAGTGAATGCTACATCAACATACAATTTAGCAGAAACGATTGTTGCATTAGCAGGGAGGACAAATTGAAGACCATTACTTCCATAGTTAGGAAGATCATTGTAATCAAAATCCCAAACTGCAGATTTTACAACACCGTTCTTTGTTGATTGTTGACCACCAAACTTACCGTTTGTAGTACGAACACCGTAGTAATTAGCTACGCCTCTTTTACCGTCGATTTCAAAACCCATGTTATTTCTCCTTAGTATGTAGAACCGCTAGTTAAAATAACACCAAGTGTGTCAACACGTTGGGCACCGAAACCGAAACGAGAAGTAACTTGATACTTATCAGCACGTTCTTCGTTGTCTCTCCAACCTTCAGTCTTAGGAGCACGTCTCCAAGCATGCATGATTGGTTTTGTTGAGTCATCAGATACGCACATAAATACGTTAGCTACGTCACCAATTTCCGCTGTATCGTTTGCTAAGCCATATGAAGAAGCGTTTAATGCTTCTGTAGCTGTCTTAACTGGTAAACGATTAGAAGTCCAGATGTCGAAACCAAAGATGTTTTTAACAAATTTATGGTCTTTAGCAAAACCTTCTGTAACAATACCTTCGAACATTGGGTTGTTAGATACGTTAACTAAGTTAGAAATGCTATTTAATGTTGCTTCAACGATTGGATCAACAATAGCGATACGACCTGCTGCAGGAACATTAGCTTTATCAAATGCTAATTTCATAGCAATGAAGTCAGATAATGTCATAACGCGTGTTGATGCTGAAGCACCACCAGCTACCCAACGATGTGGACGGCCGTTAACTAAGTTAACATTAGCGTTAGTTTGAGCAGCGTTAGCTACTGATAAGAAACGTGATTCATGGTTTTCACCAAGAGCACGTGTTGATTCCATTGCACGCATAGACATTAATGAGTCTACTTGAGCACCATCTTCACGGAGGTCATCACTAACTTTCCATGCGTCACCAACGTAGTCAGTGATAGCAAGTGTGATAGTACCTGTGTCGATAGGGTTAAAGTTTAATGGTGTATCTTCAGCTGCATCTTGAATTGATACTGTACCAACTGTTTTGATGTTTAAAGTAGTGCCAGAACCAAAGTCTGATACATCTCTCCACATACCTTCAGGTAGTAAGAAATCATGTAAGTTATCAAGAATAAACTGTGAATACTGTTGTGCCTCAATAAAGGCAGTTGTATTACTAGTTAATTGTGACATGTTTTTTCCTTATTATTGTGATAAATTTAATTTAGCTTTTTCGCCAGCGATCTTCCAGGCATTGACTAAATCTTTAGTAGTAGCACCCTGCTTAACTCTAGCTGATAATTGGCTAGGGTCAACTTTTTGACCTAGTGCTTCTGTGTTAACTGAACTAGTTGGCTTACCTGCTACAGGAGCAGATGTACTTTCTAGACCAGCAAGCTTTAGTACAATCTTGGGAGAACTAGCTGCCAAGTTATTTAATTGTTGGACAGTTAATCCACTTTCTTTAGCTACAGAGTTATAGACTTCTTCAGCTTTAGATCCATACTTCTCAGTAAACTTAGAAGCTACTGTATCAGCATTAGACTTAGCTGTTTTCTGTCTCTCTTTAACTTCGAGAGTTTGATCAACCAATTGCAATAATTTATCTTGATCAAATTCAGTTCCAGCAGGGGTTGCCTGTGGTTGAATTCCAGACTTAATTTCATCTAGTAGTTCTTCAGTAGTTCTACGTTTAGCTAGTTCCTCACGAGCAGCTGCAAGTTCAGACTCAAGAGTTTGAATATGCTTTTGAGCATGTGGTACTGATTTTAACGCATCTTCTACAGAATTGTACTTTTTACCATCGCCTACAAAATCAGCAGCTTCTGTCGGAATCTGGAATTGTGGTTGTTGGTTATCTTGGTTCTGATCCGCGTTGGTACTTGGCTCAGTAATTTTATTGTCTTCAGACATTATTTTTCTCCTTTGTCAGGTATTAAAGACTGAAGTTTAAGAAATGCTTTTTGGAAGCCTAATTGATAAGCTTGATACTCAGCCCAAGAAGGTAGAGAGAAATTCTCCTCATCCATACATTTACGTCTAGACAATTCAACTTGGTCAGTGATATACGCTTTAAGTAAATCGAAAACTTCTTGTTTTGATAAGCTTTTAGCTTTTTCAGATTTTAAATCCATACACTAATTATAACATACAATTACTTAAAAGTCAAGTAATATTTACATTGCAGGAGGTGCTGGTTCCTCTGAAATAGGCTCCATCATACCCTCTTCAATAGGTGTGGCTTGTTCAATCTGCATTTCTTGTTGAACCTGGTTAACAAGTTTTTGGGTTTCTGCTTGCTCAAATACAGCAGCATTATCCTTAATAAACTCATATTTCTCAAAGCCCATATACTCTTCAACCATCTTAGCAAGACGCTTAGCAGAGACATGTGGTGCAATAACTTGACCCATAGGACTATTAAATACTCCCATCATATTTTGTACGAGTTGTGCTCTAGCAGCAAAGTGTCTAGCACCGATAGGACGTAACTTACCCTTAGCTGTGATATCTTCTTTAGTAATAGAGATGAAATCAGTTACACCTAAGTCATCATCCATAACTCTAGTAAGTTCAGTAATGTCTAGGTTACGTCTAGCCATTTCTAACATAGTATTTAAGATTGGCTCAAGGAACTCAATTTCAAACTTGTTAATCTTATGTTGGAATATACGTCCAGCAGCATTCTGTAATTGTTGTACTTCAAACGCTGTTTTCTCACCTGGACTACGAATACCCATAGCTTCTTTAGGAGCTCCTGCCATCTCTTCCATGATAGCTAATAGAGAAGCAATCTCGTTATTAACTTGGAATGCAGCAGCATTAGGAGGAAGCATACTTACTTCACCATCTTCAGGGATGTGAATAGTAGCTTCTGGACCCCATTCAAATGGTTCTACGTCACCCTTAATAACAATAGGAGGATGAATAGTAAGATCCATAGCGTCAGCTTTAAGATTCTCTAGATGGTCAATACGATATTGTAGTCCTACTAAGTTATCTAATGGACCCATACCATATAGGTTATCTGGTCTTTCTCTCCATGATACGTGATGTTTAGTATCACGGCCTAACCATGATGGATTCTCAATATTACGAATAATATAAGATCTATCAATGATTGTAATAATTCTACGTTCTAGGAGTTCACCTTGAACTTCATCATAGATATCACCTTCAAACTCTAGTATCTCTACTAGACCTGATTGGTAGTACTCTTGTAATGAACCAAAGCCATCAACAATAAAGCCTTCAGCCTTATTAACATCTTCCATCTTAAATGCTGAGATGTTTCTACGAACAGCAATAGCTTTCTCAAAAGCTGCCTCATCATATTTTAAATCTGGATGATATTTAATATCTTTCTTTAACTCTCCTACTGTTTTAACATAACGAGTAAACTTAGGAGATTCTTTAAAAGTCTTAGCTGTAGGGTTAAATACAATATCAAATGGTGATATTCTTTCTAGTTTAGGACCTTGGTAGGTAGTAATCTCTTCATTTGTGTATTGATCTTTGTGTGTTTCATTTACATAAACTACGTCAGCAAAGACGTTACCATAATCAATATAATCATATAGAAGTTGAGATACTGTTTCTCTGAAACCAGACTCTCTTAACTTAGTTTTAATGTATGACTCGATAGCTCTACGTTTATTATGAGTAGAAGCTTCTAAGTTATAACCTTCCCACTTAACCCAATCATCGTTAGGGAATAAAGCATCCATGTAGTTAGCATGTAGGTTATCTCTAATCTGTGTGAGTTTAGGAAGAGTTGTTTTATTCTTCCAAGGTAGTTTAGAGTTAGTAGTTTTAGTAGTATCTGTAGCAAATAGATAGTTACGGAGCTCTCTCCATTCTGCTTCTTTATCATCACGTTGAATCCACCAATTATTATAAAGACCTGCTAGTTTTCTAGCTAGAGTCTCTCTATTAAGTAATTGTCTTAGTTGTGCTACTGATCCTGCCATAATTTTTCCTTAGTAAGAAACACCACCGAAGCGGCTGTGAGTAACTATATTTTTACCTATTGAGAATGTTCCGACTCTGTTCTTCGGAATAATTGCAATAGATATTGCATTAGCTAAAGCATCCTTAATGTCGTCATGAGGAGGATGAGCCATTACTAACTCTTCTTCTAATGATTGACAATTACCACCTTTGTAATGCCAAATTTGCATGTTATCATATTTAGGTTCTAATACTGCAGCTACACGCTCGTATTTATCACCTAGAGATCTTGTAGGTCTGAATTCATCAATTGAAAGAGGTATACCATTAGGTTTAAGATAGCTTTCTTTCAACTCTTTAACGATGGTTTGTTGAGCTACAGTAACCTCAGCTCTAATCTTTCTGAATCCCCACTTTTCCCAAGCTTTTACTATATGGTCATAGTAATCAACTATTCGATCTGTCTTAAATCTGTCAATGTCTAGTACATAGTAGTTACCTTGATGGTCTACACCAATAGTAACTAGGGCTGTATAGTCAGCTTTTTTACGAAGAGAGAAAGCAAAGTCAATAGCAGCATAAATATTAAGCTTCCTATCTCTAATGTACCAATCTCCTTCTTTATTTTGGAGTATAGACTTATCAAAATACTGAAACTTCTCAGAACTAATCCTTGCAACATCTTCACTATTAGGATTATTGTAGTATTGTGCATAAAATTGTGTTGCATCTATGTATTTTGCTTTGATTCGTGCTAATTCTTTATCATCAAATCCAAACTTCTTACCATCTGCACGAGTCTGTTTAGGCCAGAGGAACTCTCCTTCTGTCTCAACTACTCTTTGGAACAACTCATACACTTCTTCTTCTGAAGTTATGTCACCATCTTCACCATAAATAGTTTCTTTCATCGCTACCATGGTATCATAGATGTCTTTAGGGTGATATCTAGTACCTACTACCCATTCTCTCGCTCCAGGATTTTCAATGGAAGCAAGTTGAGAATAAGCTGCCTCAACTTTCTCACGGCCATCAGCTGTATAAGCGTTCCCAGGTACAACAATGTCGTCAAGAACAACAACGTCAGCATGAAAACCTGTGGTATTAGATGTAAGACCAACAGCTTTACAAGTTGCATCTCGAATCCCTTCTAGTTTTCTTTGTGGATGATCAACAGCAATTTCAGAAACTGCCCATTTCTCACGTTTACCTTCTTCAGGATGGATCATCTCAGGCCAATACCTACGATAGATAGGACTATCGATAATCTGTTTAATAGCGTATAGTTGTTTCTCAGCCAAGTCTGCCGTAGCAGATACATATAGAATTGTAGTCTCTGGGTATTTAGTAATCCACCAGGCAGTTCTATAAGCAACTAGTTTACTCTTCATGTGTCCACGAGGAAGTAATACTAATTGGTTATTCTTAGACTCAGATCGAGTCCACCAGTTAATAAGTTCTTCATGTACAGCACCTAACATCAAGTGTGGTGCAACCAATTTAATGAAGATAGATAAGTCTGCTTCTGCTGACTCTCTAATCTGATCTAATTTATCTTTCATTATCTATATCTAGCTGTCTTTTTAGCTATATTCTTTGGTTGTGATACGAACTGTTTACCTTTTTTATTACCTTGAGCTTTTGCTTTATTAGTTGCAGCTTTTTCACTAGGACTTAAAGCTTTCCAAGCAGCGTCAGGTAAATATCTTTTCTTACCCTTAGATGGAGTACCATCAGAGGTTCTCCACTTCTGCTTAGTCCAATCCTTTAAAGACTTTTGTGATTTAGCTAAAGCCATTACTTGTAGCCTCCACCAGCTTTTTTATACTCACGAGCTAACATTTGAGCCTTACGAGCAGACCATTCACCTGGATCTCCTCCTTTACTTCCTGCTTTTATTTTATTAAATAAGCTTTTTCGTAAAGTAGGTTTAGTATAGTTTCCTGCTTGATTAACTTTACTCTTAGGTTTTTTTACCATTTTACTTTGTCTGCCCAGTAAGCTGCACTCATTTTACCCTTAGAGATATTACTTGCATGACGAGCCTTGAATGACTTCTGTCTAGCTTTATCTTTAGGAGTTTTAGGATTAGATCCTGCACCACTTACACCTTGTTGACCAAAGCGAATAAGCTTTTCCTTATCTCCTACTTTAGCAAGTACAGCGTGAGACTTAGTAGGATGAGAAGGAGTGCGTTTAGGTTTGTTATAACCTGAAAACTTCTCTTTACCTTTTTGTATCATTTTTTCTTTTTCTTTTTAGCCATTACTTTTTCTTTGGCTTCCATTTTTTTACCTTCTTTTTTTTCATGGGCCTTCATAGCTTTTTTAGATTTATACTTTTCCATACCACCATACTCTTTAATCATAGCCATTATTTTTTTCCTTTTTTAGCTTTAGCAGTCATTTTCTTACCAGTTTTTTTAGCATACTCTTTAGCTTGTTTCTTACCTTTTTCTGTGTAAGCAAACTTTTTCATTCCGACCATTGGCATAATTATTTACCTTTCTTAGTTAAAGTTTCTAGTACCTTTACCATCTATGATTAGCGCTTGCTTACGAGGTTTATAACCTTCTTCACAAAAGCTAATATGAACCCAACGATCAAACTCCAAGATAACTTGGTCGTATTCAATATCGCTAGATACAATCTTTTTAACAATCTCTTTAGGTGTTCCAAAAGCGGGACAGATAAAATCTGCCGCCAGTCCCTTCGTGTGTTGACTTGTCGGTTTACTTCCAACCAGTGTATTAACCATAGTAGAACGATAGCCACTATTAACAATAACAGGTTTTCCCAATACCTCTCTGACATGTTCTAACCCTTCTGCTAAAGTCTTTAAATTTTTTAAAATTAAAGGGCTAGTTGGAGTATTGTCTATTCCATGCCTTGCTGCTATATCTGATGCTGTTAACTCTTTAAGAGTAAAGTGTTTTGTTAAACTCATTTCTTCTTAATGTAAAATAAACTTCTTTCACCAAATAAGTAGAATCCTACTGCTGAAGCAAAATTATCTACTTCAGGTGTTGCAATACCTTGTAAATGCATAGTTGCCCATGTTGCTAATACTAAAAGACCTATAGCTGGTCGCATGAGTCTTACAATAGCTTCTACCCATGGATAAGATGGATTACCACCACCAGCTTCATTCATAACCTTAAAGAACTCTAGGTCAATCTGTTTCATTTGAGCATATTGCTCTATAGTAGCTGGTTTAAACTGATCTGGAGCTACAAATCTATTGATAAGTGACTTACCTAGGTCTACTGCTAGAGGACCTAGTGCTGCTAATATAGTTATTGGGTCCATATTATTTAAATAAGTTATTAATGAGTAATACTATGATAGTACCAAAAGCACCAAGTAAGATCTGTTCTAGTCGTTTGAGTCTAGCGTTGATCTGTTCATAACGTAATGCACAGATCTCCTCATGAGTAGATAATCTGTGATCTATATCTTGTACATCTGGTTTAGTCATAGTACTTAGTTCCATTTTTGATTAGTAACAACCTTAATAAAAGGTTCAAGGTATTCACATTCAGTAATAGCTGCTTCTAATCTATCAGCTTCAGCTACAATCTTAGCTCTTTCACTTGCTACTTTAGGAGGAATCTCAACATTACGTTCAACTTTACGAATCACATACCAATCTGTATTTGCTAGTAATTTACCTGCTGTATCTTTTACTTGTGCAATAAAATTAGACTTAAGTCCTTTAGTTACTGATTTATTACCTTCAGAATCTGTTTCTTCTTTATCTTCTAAAGCTTTAGGACTGGTTGGATTTCCGTTCCAATAGAAACGATCATCGAGCTTTACTGGATCTGCTACCCAAACAACACCGATAGCAGCTTTCTCTTCTTCAGTAGATTGGTTTAACCAATTAGCTGGATAGGTTGTTCCTTTTGCATCTTTAAATTGAACACCTTCTTGTAGTGGTTTTCCGTTTAATAAAAATCCCATTTGTTACTCCTTATTTAAATATTTAATTGCATTAGCAAGTGATTGTTTATTGTCTTTAAAGTATCCAAGACCTCTATTACATAAATCACATAGTAAGCCTCTAACTTTTCCTGTTTCATGGTTATGATCAACATGCATATCACCTGATTTTTGACCAAATTTATATCCACAAATAGCACAACTATTTTTTTGTGCTTTTACCATAGATTGTTTTGCTTCTGGTAATAAATTATATTTATGTTTATCATAGCACTCTCTTTGATATTTTTTATATCTAAGAGTATGTCTTTCTTGAGATAATCCATGTTTATAATTAGGACTATCTTTACCTTTTGGGTACTGTGAACAACCACATGACTTAGCTCTACCTGAAGTCATTAAACTATATCCAATTACTTTTTCAGTTCCACATTCACATTTAGTTAAATACTTAAAACTACTATTTCCCGTTCTTTCATTTAACATTTTTAATAATGTTAATTTATGTATTTTTCTACCAGACTGGTCTGTATGAAATCTTCCTCTAGGCATATCTCAACGGGCGAGGGAATTTTTAAATGGGTTTTCTGCAAATGCCATGTATATATATGTAGAACCATTAAGATTTGAATTTGAAGCTGTGCTTGCATTAGTATTTCTTTGTTTAAATCCATTACTTAAAATATCTATATCATAATTTCCTGCTGAACTATTTTCAGCATTTGACACATTAGCAAATAATCTAGTTATTGAAGTATTGTAAGGACTTCTAGTTGTGTCTAATATATTCCAATCACTTACATCATTTGTTCGTTTAAACATAATAAACGCAGGTCTAAATCCTGTAAAAATAAATGGACCATCTGTAGAACCATTACCTGTGTAAGAACCAAACGCACTAAATCCTGGAATAGCTGCCCAGCAATAGGCTACATAAGTAGTTCCTGAAAAGTTTGTGCTACCTGCACTTAATACACTAAATACAGTAGATGTTGGTGCTGTGTTATTCCAAGCACTTGCGGCTGAAGCTGCTGCACCTGTTGTATTTAAAGTTATATATTGAGTAGCTCCTAAAGAAGTATGATATACAAGCCATTCAATAGCAGTATTTCTACCTTTAACTATAATCATTTTAGGTGCAACACCTAAACCATGACCAATGGTAGCAGCACTTCCTGTTCCTGTATACTTTACAATACTAAACCCAGCAGTTGTGTTTACAGATACAGTAGATGTAATAGAGCCAGCAGTATTAGTTGTATTAGTGCCTTGTCCAGCTTGCCATTGCCAACCTACATAAGTTGCAGTATTAAAGTTTGTAGAACCAATAGTTGCATCTGTTCCAAGAGAAAATCCATTGGAATTAAAAGCAGTAAATCCTACTCCAGCGGATTGAGTTACTTCTGCACTAGTTGTAGCTGTTCCTAATAATAATGTAAGTCCACGAACAGAATCAACAACTGATGTTCCTGATGAAATACTTCTTGTTTTTGTCCAAATTAAATCAGGTCTAAATCCACCAGCATTAGTAATTGTTTGGCTTGTGCCATTACCTGTATATAGCGTTGCATCCATATACTTATTACCCTGTAATATAGTAGGGGTAGGTAGGTTATATGTGTTTAGTGCTACATAGCCTGTAGGAGGTGTGTAAGAGAATGGTCGTTGTCCAAAGTTATAGGTACAGCCAGCACCAAAAGCACCAGCCCTTTCTGCAAAACCTAATAGCCATTGCCCTGTTTGTCCTGTTACTGCAGGGTTTGCTTCTGTTACTGGGTTTCCTGAATTAAACCAAC
>Ga0315903_10000934_pt1 | contig 44311 bp, 60 predicted proteins | sample LakEriMetagenome_7_FD_203524 | JGI IMG/M metagenome (GOLD analysis project Ga0315903, IMG submission 203524) | Freshwater fungal communities from buoy surface, Lake Erie, Ohio, United States - Buoy 2 MA119 | ecosystem: Environmental > Aquatic > Freshwater > Lake | place: USA: Lake Erie, Ohio... | reverse complement strand
GGCCCGCGATGTTGCCGGCACGGAAGCCGACAATCGACCAATCCGTTGTTCCGGCCGCCGCCCTGATGCCGGACGCAGTGTTGCCCCCGGCGTGGCCGCCAATTACGGACCAGTTCTTGACTCCCGGCCCATCCACGACAAGCCCGCTGTCGCCGTTGTCCGTGAACTCACAACCGTCCAGCACAATGCCGTCAACCGTTCCCGCGCCAGTGCGCCCGATGTAGAGCCCTTGCTGTGCAGTAGACAGCCCGAACCACGTATTCGAGATGCGCGTGTTGTACACGCCGCCCGCTGGCGCGATGCTTCCCGACGCCACCGTGGTCCCGCCGTTGATCGTCCCCGCCGAGTCGAACAGGCTTCCGTCGATCGTCAGGGCGTAGCAGTTGTATGGCGCAGGGGTATCAACCCAGAGGCCTTTCCCGTGCTTCGTTACGTTGGTCCCTGAGATGAACGCTGTGTCGCCGTTCTGGAAGCGAATGCCGAACCCAGGCTGATCGCCCGTGTTTGGCCCGGTCACGATCCCGTCGACGATGAGTGTGTTGCTGAAATTCAGCGCCTGGATTCCGCCTGTTCCGGCCAGGATTGACGGGTTGCGAAGAACCGGGTTGATGATTCGCGTCCCTACGATGACTGGAGACCCGAGCGTCCCGATCGAGATGCCGATGAAGTAGTTCGACAACTCAAGCTCGTCGAGCACCACCCCGTTGCCCTGGACGTCGACGAAGAAGCTGGCGGTCCGTGCGACAGACGAGTCGATCTTGATGCGGCGAAGGGCCGCCGACGTGTTCATGTACGCCACGGTCGCGTTCGTGGACGAAGTGATCAGGACGGACTGGTACGGCGTCTCGCCCTCCAGCACAACCCCCGCAGGGATCGTGAGTCCGGTCACTTTGAATGTTCCGCGCCCGAGCATGACGGTCCCGCCGAACGGCAGGGAGTTGAGGGCGTTCTGAATGCCTGTCGTGGAGTCGGCCACACCTGTCGGGTCGACTCCGGTGAACTGACTCACGCGAACAGTGCGCTTTAGATCGGCGACCACGGAGATGGTAGCCGCGCCGGTGCCGTCCTGGGTCCAGCTACCGCTTCCGGTCCCGCTGCGCGTGTCGACGTAGTCCTTTGTGGCTACGTCGTTCGCGAGCGCGGGCGTCGCTGAGTTGGTGATCCGCTTTGCCAATGCGTCCCACGCAACGCCGCCAAAGGTGGTCCCCATGGCAAGCTCCGCACGATCGATGGACTCCTGCGCGAGGTAGAACGCTTGCTGCGAATCCGCGTCGAGCGTCTCTTCGTCGAGCGGCCCCGCCGTGTAGTCGACCAGGCGGGCGGTCTTGGAACTGTTGCGGTAGATGAGGATCGTACTGAGCGCGGCCGGCGTGCTCGTGATCTGAATGAGGGCCGGGTTCACCCAAGTGAACGGGGCCGTGACACCGTCAACTTCGACGTTGACGTGCGACTTCTTGATGTACGGAAAGGGGACGGCGTACTGGTTCGTAACGCCGTCGCCGGTGAGGGTCGTGCGGGAGAGTGCCATGTCTTCTCAGGGGAACCCCGAGAGCATGACGCCCTCGGGTTATTGCGGGGGCTCTACGAACGCTTTCGCGATCCGGAACCACTGATTGAACGGCGCCAAAAGAAACGCCTTCTTCTTGAACTTCTCGATGTCGCCCTCGGCGACGGCGTTGGCCGACTGCCCGATGGTCGCGAGCGTTCCCGCCCACGGTCCCATGAGGGACTCCCACCACGCGTTGTTGCGGTAGCGCGACGACACACCGTCCGGCGAATAGCCCGAGAGCTTCATGCCGGCGTCGATGTACGGGGACAGGTACGCGAAGACGCCCGAGCGATCGAGCACCTCCTTGGTCCACTGCTCCGCGGAATACTTCGCGGGGTCCTTGCCGTTCATGTAGGCGCGGATGGTGGAGACGAAGCTCGCCATCCCGAACAGGATCGCGAACGACTGGGCCGCCTGGGCATCGCCATTGAGCATCAGGCGTTGCGTCGCAGGCACGAGGAAGCGGTTGATCGAGGCAAACCCGAAGCTGCCGAACTGAAGCATGAGCTTGCCCAGAGTGGTCCCCATGAGGTTCGGCAAATCGCCGACGCCGGGGCTCATCTGAGCGCGATCCATGATGCGGCGAACGGCGATGCGCAACTGCTTGTGCGCATCCGCTCCGCCGGCCTCTTGGTGCCACAGGTGAGCGTTCGGATCGAACACCCCGTCGACATCCTTGCCGTGCTTCCCGAAGAACTTCGCCAGGGTCTTGGCTTCCGTCTCCCCAATACCGAGGACGGCAAGCTCCGCCTTCTGGCCGGCTTTGAGGCCGGCGTAGTTGGGAAGCATGTCGCGGAGCTTCGACATCGCGGCGATGGCCGCGGTGGTCTTGCCCATCGTGTTCCAGGCGTACATGCCCGAGTACACGTTCATGCGCTGCGTCAGGGTGTTCGTGACGCGGTCAACGGCGGACGTAACGCGCTGCTTCAGAGAGCCCCGAGGGCCGACCCCTCCGACGTGCTGAAGGTCGTCCAGAACGTGGAGCCTTGCGGTGGTCGAGTGGCTCATGACCATCTCGGCCGCACGCGCGAGCGTGAGTAGCTCAGGGCTCTTGGGGTTGATCGCAGACTCTCGCAGCACATCGAACGCCTTCATGGCGAACTTGTGCGACTCGGCCCCGAACCCAACGTGGAGGTGGTGAGCCGCCAGATCGGTGAACGAGGAGATCGGGAACCCCGCCGCGAAGCGGAGGTAGTTGAGTTGCCGGAGCTTCCCGAGACCCCACGTCACCCACGACTCCGGATCATCCGGTATGCGTGAGCGATTGAGCAGACGGTCCCGCGCCACCACCACGTCCTCCAGGACGTTGACGAGTTCGGCTTGGAGCTTCTCCTTCACCTTGGCGTTGGGGGCCATCTGGATCAACTTGGCGTATTCCTTCTCGATCTCCTGAACGTGGACCTTGAGGTCGTACTCACCGAAGCGCTCCATGAAGGCGAGCTTCGGCGCGAGGTCGTCCCACTGGCGCCCCATGACGTGGAGAAGGTCTGTGTGCAGCATGCCCATCTCTTCGGCCTGGCGGCGCTCTGCGGTGGTCAGGATGATGCGCCGATCCTTGACCCGACCGGACTCCCCTACGGTGTTCTGAAGGATGCCCATCGGAGCGCGTCCCGCGTCCGTGATGCCGTTGATGATGTCGTCGATGACATCCAGCATTGGCACGATCTTGTCGGCCTTCTTGGCGCCCCTGCGTGCGGCGGAGAGTTCCTTCCGGGCGGCCTTGAAGTCCTCCTTGGACAACCTCAAGCCGGCCTGAATCTCCACCCGCTCCTGCTGGAGCGCTTCCCGAGCAGCTTGCGCCTTCTCGAACTTGGCGCGACGCTTGACCGCTACGGCCTCCAGTTCGGTGATCGCGGTGTCAATGCCGGGGGCGTCCAGAGCGTTGCGCTCCGCGCGGGCCAGATCGTCGGCTTTGCGGGCCGCTGCATCGATCCAGCGCTGCGAGACCCGGTAGGTCTTGGCCGCTTCGGAGAACGCAGCGCGGGCCTCATTACGGGCCGCTATGGCTTCCTTACGGGCGGCCACGGCGTCCTGGTACGCCTTGCGTGCCGTGGCGAGGGCCTCGGGGTTGGCGTTGTTGCGGAGCGTGCGGGCCGACAGGACGCCCTCTTTGGCGGACGTAACGTCGGCGTTGCGGACACCCAGAGCGGCGCCCACCTGGTCCAGCGCAGTGCCGGCCCCTTGGCGGGTCGTCTCTATGTCGTCAGCAAAGTCGAGAAGATCGGGATAATCGCGCTTAATCGCCGCAATTGTCGATTCAGCTTTGGTGAGCTTGGCGTCGATGCGGCCGAGCTTCTTGGCGAACAGGGCGATCTCGGAGTTCCGGGCCTTGGCTCGAATCTCCGCGAAGGACGCGGCCTTGATCTCGCCCCGCACCGCGGTCATGCCGCGCTCGATGATGTCGAGTTCGTTCAGTGCGTTGTCGTACTGGGCTTGCGCCGCCTCGAAGCGCACCGCGGCCTGGCGCTTGGTGATGTCCGCCAGATCGCCCGACCACTCCTGGAGAATCTGGAGCCGGCGGGTGTCCCCCACAGGCAGCTTCTCGAAGTCGTTCAGGGTGAGCCCGTGGTTGTCCATGAGCCAGGACACATCGGGCCGCTTGGAGAACACCTCAAGGAAGAAGTTCTCGGTGTCCGCCCGGTTCATCAGGATGTTCTCCCGGTGCCACAGTTGGGCGTGGCCGTACTGGGCGCCGAGCTTCTGGTCCTCGGTGATGAGGCCGAACTTGACCATTCGCTCTTCCATGTCGAGCGAGGTCTTGAGCCACTTCTTGGCCGCCTTATCGGCCCACTTCAGGACGGTCTCTTGGGCGGCCGGCTCGGTGATCCCGCGCTCTTCCATGAGCTTGCGCACGGCCACCAGGTCCACGTCCGACAGCGAGCCGCCGGCTTGCCACAGATCGTTGGTCAGCATGCGCCGGACGATCTGGTTGAACTGGTGGGCCTCCATCGGGTTGAGTTGCATGCGCCCGCCCGTGAGCAGGGACACGTCACTCTTGACCGACTGCGCCAGGCTTGAAGACTGCTTCCCCAGCTCCTTGTTCAGTTCGACCAGGGCGTCGTGGGTGTACTGGACCGAGGACTCGAACGGGATCATGTTGTCCCGGACCAGGTCCTCGACCGACGCGGCTACGGCCTTGCCTTCCTGCGCACCCTTGGTGAACGTCCCGCCCAGATCGACCATCCCGTGGAACACGTCTCGGGCGGTGTTGGAGGTCCACTCGAAGGAGCGCTGGATCGGCGTCGCGCCGCGGATCGGCCGCGTCATGCGGGCCAGAAGGGATTCCCCGCCGGCCAGCTTGGAGTCCTCAGCGATGATCGCGCCACGGGCCGCCGCACCGGCAGACCCTCCGACCGTCTCAGCGGACGACGCAGGGTCGCCCGGACGGAGCACCGCAGGGGGGTGCTCAAGGGTGGCGTCAACGGCCGCCGCAATACGAGACTTCAGGGCCGGGTGCGTGACCGGCGCGAACAGGCCGATACCTCCGCCGAGGGCGGCGCCGATCCCGATGTTCAGGAACGACTCCTCCTTGGTGCGGAGTTCTTGGAGTTGCTGAAGGGCAAGCTCTTGGCCGCCCATGAAGGTCGCCCCTCCGGCGGCCATGCGGCCGACGTTGAAGCCGCGCCGCGCCTTGTCGGCGGGGCCTGCGAATGGGATGAGCGTGGTCACGTCGAGCAGGCTCAAGCCCATCCCAAGCGCCACGCCGAGTCCAGTCCCCGCTTCCGCGGTCTGGATGTTGAAGCGTTCCTGCCGAAGCTGAGTGGCCTTGGCAAGGAACTCGGCCTCCGAGCGGACGTTGTCCAGGAGGCCCTTGTTCACGTAGGGCGCGAGGTCCTGATACTCCTTTTCCTTCTCCGCGAAGTAGCGGTAAGGATTGAAGCCGGACTCCGTGGCGTCCCCTCCGGTGTTGACCCCGATCCGCTCAAGGGCGGCCCCGAGGACGGTCTCGCGCCTCCACAGGGAGATCGCGGTGTCCAGAGCGCCAGGGCGGTTCTGCGCTTCGATGACGCGGTCCGTCGTCGATGCGGGAACCTCCGAGGGGTTCTGAACGAAGTCCCGTGAGGTGGCCTGAAGGTCGGCCTTTACGGGATCAAACTGGAGGATGTCTGCCATGTGCTTTCGTTATGCCCGTGCGCCGGACGTGATGGTGCCTGTACGCGGAGGCCCGCTGGCTACCATCGTGCCGCGCTTGAGGCCGACGTAGGTCTTGTAATCCGGGACGCCCAGTTCAGCCAGGTTCGAGGCGCCGCCTGCGAACATGACGGCTTCCTTGTAGCGCCGGCCCCAGAGCCCGCCGATGTTCTTGGCGTTGGAGTTGTTCAGGATTTCTTCGAGCGCCGCCGCAGTGTTGCCCGCCTTGGTGGCCGCGGTGATCTTCGGGCCGATCAGGGAGGGGCCGTTGAACGCCATCGACACGAGGGCCAGGCGTTGGTGCTCCGTGAGCGGTGCGTCGCCCAGACGGCTCTTGACCACGTTCTCCGCCTCGTCGGCGTTGTAGTCGAACAGCCGGCGAATCTGAACCGGCGTGAGCTTCTGCTTGCCGGCGTAGACGGCGTCGAAGTCCGCGTCCGTGAGATCGAGCGCGTTCTTGAACACCTGGCGCCCGTCCTTGCGGTCCATGTTGAACCCGATCCCGACAGTGATCTTCCCCTTCTTGGGGACACCGTCCGTCACGGTCTTGCCAGTGGCATCGTCGTAGGCGTACTCGCGCGAGGCTTCCGCCCCGACCAGGAAGTCGTAGCGCTTCTGCGCGTAGCCTTCACCCACAGGTGTGTTGTACATATCGAATGCAAATCCCCCGCGCTGTTGCACGCGGCGTTGAGTGAGAGACGACAGGTGCGCGGCGCCCTCTTCCGCAGAGTTGATCTGAGGGATGGGCGCTACGGAGTCCTGCATGGGGAACCGTCCGGACCCGGCGGACGATTGCAGGTAGGCCGCGAACATATCGCGGGTCACTTGGGCCGGGTCCCAAGACGTACTGATCCCGTTACGGGCCATAGATGTTCCCCAGTTGATCCGAGGTCCCAGTGGGGCCAGGGGAGGTGGTGCGCTGCTTCACGTCGAACTCCATCGCCCGCTTGGCGACAGACTTCACAGGCGCCGGGTGGAAGCGGTACATGAGGCGGAAGGTGGTCTTCCCGCCGACCGTCCACGGGTCGATGGCGATGTAGTCGGGCAGACGCTTGGACAGCATCTCGGCCGCCGCTGCGGGGTCCGCAGGTAGCTTCATGGGCTTGTGCTCGTCGCCGCCGATGGCGCCCTCCTTGGCCTTGTTCCACGAGGCGTACTCCTTGCCTGGTTCGAGGAACACCGGCTCTCGGTCACGCATGATCGGGAACGCACCTGACGCCATCGTCTTGACGGAGTCGTTGGTGACGTAGAGGTCTCCCTGGAAGATGCCCGGAAGGGCGACCCCAAGCGACTTCATGTCGGCCTTGAAGGTCTTCGTCGAGTCCTCCACTTCGCCCGTCGCCGGGTTGGTGATGAGGCCCGGACGATAGACCGGCTTGCCGTTGGCCTGCGTGGGCAGCACCGACTTCTGGATGACGTACTTGCCGTCCGCCGAAGGGATCGCCATGTAGTCCTTCTGGATGTTCTTGGCGATGTCCTCAGTGGCGGCCTTCTGGTAGTCCGGAACGCCGGCATTACGGTAGCGGAGGAGCGTGGCGCCGTACTGGGCCATGATCTCGTCCGCGGCTACGCCGTGAAACTCCAGCTTGCGCGAAGAGGTGCCCCAGAGCCGGCCCGGAAGACCGAACAGTTCGGCCACCTTGTCCTTCACGCCCTCCTGCGCGGTGAGCATGGCCTCGGCGTTCGGCTTCGAGGGGACGCCCATGAGGTCGTTCCACTTGAACTCCGAAGAGTTGGCCGGCAGGTTGGCGAGCGACTTGTCCGCAGCGAGCATCGAGAAGGCAGTCGTAGGGTTGCCCCCTGCGACGGCCATGAGGCGCTCCCCTGCCTGGTACTTCTCGCGCGCATCCTTCGACATCATGGTGGAGATGTCGATGCGCCCTGAGTCGTCCAGAGCCTTGTAGAAGCGGTAGGCCCGAACCTGCGTGGCAGGATCGTTCGGGTTCGACATCATTGAGGACATGAGCCCCTTGAGGTCGTCCGCAATGGCGCCCGTGCGGGCCACCACTTGGGCGGCTCGAACAGCCGACTCTTCGTTGGCCGTGGGGTCGATCCCGTTCGCAGACAGGTACTTCTGCTGGTACTTGTTGATCTTGGCCTGGTCGAAGTCCTTGATCTGGCCGGTCGCAACGGCGCCCACCCAGTTCACGCCCGCGATCTCTTCAGCGAGCTTCTGCACTTGGGCGACGATCTTGCCCTTCAGCGAGTTGTACTGCGGGAGCCCGCCATGTTTGCTTAGGGTCTCCTCAAGGCCGGACAGAAGGCCGACCATCGCCACCGGGTCCTGATTGATCTTGGCGTCCAGGAGCTTGTCCTCGATACCGCGATACGCCTCGAAGCCGGTCGTGGTGATGTGCTTCGACCACTTGTCGATCATCGCATTCTCGATGTCGGACGCGGCCTCAGGGAACAGCTTGGCGTAGGACTCACCGTTCGGGCCGTAGCCCGGTTCGTTGATGAGGGACGACACGCGCTTCCACGCGGCCGGCGTAGTGGCCGACCCTACGAGGGCCTTCATGATGAAGCCCTTGGCCTTGGACTCCTCACCAGGGAACAGGCGCTCCGCCTCATTGGCGCGGCGCGTGAGCCATCCGGTGTTGATCTGGTCCGGGGAGTTGGAGATGTCTCCGACCACGGCCTCACGGAGGTTGTCCTGCCCCTTGAGGAGCACCTGCTTGATGTGGTTCTGCTTGAACTGGTACTGAAGCGTCTCGGCCTTGGAACTGAAGTCAGCCAGGAGGTGGGCGTCGAACACCGGGTTGCCGGTGCCGCGGCCGATCTCCTGATTCATGAACTCCTTGGTCCACGCCTCGATGTCCGTGTCGCCGGACAGTTGAGCCGCGCGGGTGGCGTAGTCCTGGTACAGCTTGTTGGCGTGCTTCTTGGCCGCCACCTGGTCGTAGGCGCGGGTGTAGTCCAGATCGTCCGGGATCGCACGCTCGTTGCCCGCGAGGGCGTCGGCCGTGGCCTGCGCCTTCTGCTGCTCGTTCTCGCGCTTGATCTCCTCCATGCGGACCATGTGGTTCGCCTGGTCGAGCGTATCGCCGGCCCGAGCGAGGGACTCAAAGAAGCCCCCTAGGGAAGCCTGAAGCTCACCAAGTTGTTGCCGCGAAGTGTTCTCGTACTGGACGGGGCGGTTCTCGAAGACCTGAACACGCTCACGCGGGCGCGAGTCCGGCGCCGGGGCGGCCCGCGTGCGGCCGAACTGTTGCTCTTTCATGCTGCTCCGTTATCCGATGGACAGGAAGTCGAGACCGCCCGTGACTGAGGTTTTGTTCTTGGCCGCGTTCTCGGCGGCCGTGCGGGCTTCGCCCTTGGCGAGGTAGTTGGCTCCCGCGCCGACAGCCCCGAGGATGCCCCCCATGCCGGCCGCTTCGGAGGCCCTTGCGTTGGACGCGATCTGGTCCGAGGCGCTCTGCGCGGCGGCAGTCTTCGACGCCTGTATCGAGTCCACCCGACCCTTGAGGTTCGAGTTGATCCGCGACAGATCGAGGCCGGCCGTGTAGGCGAGGTCCTTGTAGGCGGCCATCGAGATGGTCCCCGCCCCTTCCGCCGCCGCCACGCGGGCGAGACCGAGTTCCTTCTCGGCCTCCCGCATGCGGTCGGACCGCTCCTGAGCAGCGGCGTCCGCGGAGGCTTGCTGCTGCCGCGTGTACTCCGCCTGCGCGTTCGCGTTGTTCTGCGCGATCCGTTGGCTTTCCGCGGCGTAGGCGTCCTGCTTCATGCTCGCCTGCGCGAGCGACGACACGACCTGGAAGGCCGTGGCGATGGCTGCAAAGCTCATGACTACCCTTGCTTGGGAATGTTGTTGTAGAACCCGACCCAGTGCCCGCTTGTGATGACGGAGGGGTACGGCGTGTCGTTCGAGATGACGATCTGAGCGGTGTCCGAGCGGGAGTCCACGCGGAACCGGAAGGAGCCGCGCTCCACGATGCCGGCGGCGCCGACAACGAGGGCGTCCCCGAGCACCTTTCCGGACATCTTGAAGGTCTTCGCAGCGCGGGCCTTGGGAGTCACCGTCGCCTGGATGTAGCCGGAGTCCTTGAAGTTGATCGTCATGGTCCGCATGATGCAGACCCCTTCGGTGGACGCAGCGCCGGTCTCTTGGTTTCGCACGTACTGTGCCGACAGTTCGGCCGACATCGTGTATGGCGTTCCGAGATACGCACTGCCCGCCGAGTAGTCCCCAGAGACGCGGACGGAGGTCGTGGTGGGGTAGGTGAGATTAGACAAGCGCTTCCCAACCTTGCCCGTGAAGGCGGTCCCAAGGACGATCTGAACGTCGTTCGCGTGGGTGTACGGGACGGTCCAGGTGGTCCAGTCGTTGACGGCGTCGTAGACCCCGGTGGCGACGAAGCGGCGGTCCAGGAGAGGTGCGAAGCCGAGCCCTGCGGGGGCCACTTCGGTGGACACCGGGAAGCGCTCCAGCGCCATCTCGACGTTGTTCCGCTTGACGAGCGCGTACACGTAGTCGCCAATCACTTGGGCGGCCACGATGGAGGCGACGCCCGTAGAGGTCCCGAGTTGATACCGGCTCCACGCGCTCTGAACCTTCTCGGTCCCGTTCCAGTACGACGTGTAGACGTACAGGTTGTTGCGCTCCTGGTTCGACAGGAAGAACACACGGTTGCCGAGGGTGGACGCGGAGATGCGCACCATGTCTCCGGGGATGTAGCCTTCGACGTGCTTGGACACCTCAGCGGCCACGTTGGAGAACGAGTCGCCGTTGTAGTAATACTCGTAGACCGCGGCGCGTCCTTGCGCCTTGCCGACGAAGTAAAGCTGATCGCCCATCAGGGCGGGCCTGGCGCCGGCATCGATCTGGTAGCGCGTGGTCTCGTCCATCGTCGCCGTGTCCGGCGTGAGCTTCCCTTCGCCGCCCACTTCGAACTGCGCATTGTCGGACGTGAGGAAGAGCGCCTTGCGGAACGGAACGGCCCACTTGAGCAAGTTCACCGAGGTGTTCCCTGCGGATAGCTCTATGGGGTCCGAAGCGATGTTCGTGTAGGCGTGCTCCGGCCACAGATTGAAGGCGTCGCCGGCTTGGGAGAAGTAGACGTACTCGTCCCCGAGGAGCCCGACACGGCCGCGGAAGTAGGTCGCGTCCGCAATCGTCTTGCCAATGAACAGCGGCGGCGGAACGGAGGTCGCATCGCCGGCCGAACGGTCGGTCCAGGGGGCCTGCGCCAGGGTCCAGTCGCCGCCGGAGTTCCGCACCAGGCGGTATGGGAGCGAGGTCTTGTCGAAGGCGTTGGCCGCGTTCGGGGCAGCCACCTCGTTCCAGACACTTCCGTCCGACTGCACGAAGTAGGCCGAGAAGTCCGACCCTTGGTCCCCGCTCACCTTCCAAATCTGCCCGGTGGAGCCGGATGCCGCCGGCAGGGCGGCGAACGTCTGCCGAGTGCCGGTGATCGTCCCGCTTCCGGCCGCCGCGAGGGCCGTCACCTTGGCGGTGTTGGTGATGATCGTGTTGTCGGCCACGGTGGTGGCGCGGAACACGGTGTCCGGAGTGGCGGACGTAATGTAGGTTGTAGCGTCGGCCGCGGGTGCGTTCACCGTCTGTGCGACGCCATCGGTCAACCTGAATACTCGCAGCACTCCAGACGTTATCGTCACGAGGTACTGCTCGTTCGCGTCCCGATTGATGAAGTGCGCGAAGGTGTTGTTGGCCGCCGACAACTCTGAGAGCGTCCGGATGTGCTGCGTAGCCGGCCGCTTCTCGAATCCGCCTGAGACGACGGACGGCATGACGTTGTCCGCCTCCTCAAGCTGATTGGCGAGGCGCACGTTTGCCGGTTGCCGCGACACACCGTTGAAGAACGTCTTCAGCGGTTGTTCGACGAGCTTTCCCATTTACCTTCCTACGTAACGGTTCTTGCGGTACGAGACCAGGGCGACGGAGCGGGAGTCACGCAGGACGTTGTAGTCGTCAAGCTGCTCTTCCTTCTCCTCCATGCGCTCCCTTGCGGCCTGCTCTTCGCGGGTCTCTGCGGCGTCCAGAACTTGCGACCCGAGGTTGCGCTGCTGGTAGGTCCGAGCGGCCCGCTGCGCGATGTAGTACGCGATGTGGTACGGGAGGTCCTCGAAGTCCAGCTTGTAGACGATGTCCACCTGGATGTTCTGGGTGAACACGTTGGTGTGGTTGTCGAGGTCGTAGAGGGTGCCACCACGTTGCGTGATGTTCAGGTCCTCGAACTCTGTGTCCTCGGCAGGGTCCACGCTCAAGGTGTTGGCGGGGACCGAAATAGTGTTGGTGACGGAGTCGCGCGTCAACGTGACGCTGAACTCGGTGTTGCAGTGAAAGCCGATGGCTTGCACATCGCGGTCCACTTCATCTAGGACGCGCTCCGCCAGTTCGGCATCGCCCAGTCCAGAACTCAGCGTAGAGACCGGGCTTTCGCCGGTCCCCGCGCCGAGCACGATGTTGACCGCATCGAGCTTCGGAAGGGCGGCCATGCGTTAGGTCAGAAGGGTGGACAGAAGTGCGCCCGCGCCAGCCGGGTTGGATGCGTTGTAGATCGCGGCGGTGGACAAGAAGGTTGCGTTGCGCCAGGTCTCCGCGTCCTCGACACCCATCACTGCGGCCAGGTTTGCGGTGAGGACGACGAAGCTGATCTTGGTGTTGTCGTGATCCGGGTCGGAGTTGATCTTGTTCGTGCCGAGCCGGAGGCCCTTGCCGTTGACCGCGCCCGACGCTTGTTGCTCCAGAGACACCTCGTAGTAGTTGCCAGAGGTAGGGTTCTGGTACAGAAACTTGCGAATGTGGGGGAATGCCATGATGGTTCCTGAGAAGAAAAAAGAGCCCGACCGATACGACTCGGCCAGGCTCTTGGGGTACTGCGGTGCCTCGATTACGAGGTCTTGAACTCCACTGCGCACTCGGAACGGAGCGGGTCCGAACCGGAAGCCATCGAGGCCACCATGAAGTCTTCCTGACGACGAACGTCGCGGAAGGATTCCATCGTGATGTCGCGGAGCTTCACCGTACCGACAGACATCGGGGTCCAGAGGACGCCGGTCGTGGTCGCGTAGTTGGCGCGGTACTTCGTGTACACCGTGGTGTCCGAAGTCTCGTTGGTGTTCGGCAGGAGACGCGAGCGATAGATTTCCACGCCCTCGATCTCAAGGCTCTGCACGCGCTTGTCGATGCCGCCGTTGCCGGTGACATTGAGTTCCTTCTGGAGCGCCAGATACCGGCCGTTCGCGTCCTTCGCGTACTTGATCGCATCGAACACGTTGGCGTTCACGGCCATGTAACGCGGCATGTCCTCGGGGACATCCTTGTTGAACAGGGCGATGTTCGCGGTGCGGATCGCATCGATCCAAGCCTTGCCGTCGATGGTGCCGGTCGCGGTGAGCGCAGCGTCGGTCACGACGTTGCCGCCGGGGAAGGGACCGTCAGCGGCGGTACGCGCAGCGCGGATGATCGTGCGGAAGACGTTCCTGTCGAAGGTCTTGGCGAGGGCCAGGCCGAGTTCCTTGCTGTACTGCGAGGAGACTTCGAAGTGCGACATCAGTTCGTCGAAGTCGTAGATGCCGACGTGCGCCACGAGCAGACCGTCCACCGTGATGGTGACTTCGGTCGTGTCGATGTCGTTGCCGATCATCTCTTGACCCGCGAGGTGGTACTCGGAGATCGCTTTCCAGGTCTTCGGGAACTGGGCCGACTTGCCCGAGTTCAGGGTGCGAATGTTGTGCTTGTCGAGCGTCAGGACAGCTTCGCTGAAGGCCGCGAAGACTTCACCGCCGAAGACCTTTAGGAAAAGGTTCCGCGAATCGAGTGCGCCTTGGCCGTCACCAAACCTGGCCGGAGCCGAGGCGACTGCTGAGAATGCCATTTGATTTCCATACCTCCCGTTGCAGGAGGCAAAACAGGTAGAGACAGCGCACGGCTCGCCGGGGAAGGCTTGCGCGGGTGCGCCACGGAGGGCTTCGACTTGAGCGCTCGCTCAGGGTTGTCCGTCCGAGAACGGGCCAAGAGCTACCTGCGTGGTCTAGGGATCAAACGACCGAAGCAACCGCTACGTCGCTTTCGTCGTGTGACGCCTATTGCGTGCGGCCGTAGCGGGCAACACGCGGAACTGCAAAGGGGAGATATGCGTTGACGCCAGGACGGCGTAACGTGGGCGCAGGGAGGACCCCTGCGGTAAAGAATGTTGGTAGGTACGAGGCCCCTACCGGCACACGCCAGGACGCCGGACCGGGATCGTCCCGGATTCCCGTCCGTTATTCACGACGGGTCTTGCTTAGATGATCCAGCGAATACTGGGAGCCGCAGAAGGATTCTCACCTTCATCACTGCCGATAGTCGGCGTTCTTTAGAGTTAGACGATACGGCCCATTGTTCAGAAGGGTGTCCCAGTGGGGCGTCTCTTGCCGCCCGTCGATACGCGCCTGGCTCCGGCCATGCCGGGATGGAGCAGTAACGAGCCTCAGGAATCACCTGAGGTGTCCTCATTGATCCCCTGCCGTTGATGAGACGCGCTAGGATCGGGAGATGAGCACTGGGGTGCGCACTGGGACACCCTTCTGAGGTGTCCGCGGCTTAGAACCGGGAGAGGGCGATTCGTTGACGCACTTGCGCCCGGTAAGCCGGGTCTGTTTTGTACCGCGGATCGTTGATCGCTGCGGTCTGCTGCGCGAGGGACGGATAGCCGCCCGCTCCGCCGGCCGGAGAGCCGCCGTCAAGTTGGCCTTGAGGCTCACCATCGTCCGGCATGAAGCGCTGCTTGAGTGTCTGCAACGCGGCCTTCCTCGTGCCTTCACCCGCGAGGAGGGTGTTCAGGGCTGTCTTCTCGTCGGGCGAGAGTTCGGCCTTCGCCTTCGCCATGATGGCGTCGAAGTTTTGCTGGCCGCCCACTTCCTTGTAGGCGTCCTGCTTCACGCGCTCCGCCTCGGCCTTGATGAGCCGGACGTAGTTCTGCACTTCGCCGCGCGGGATGCCGACCTTTTCGAGGGCCGCATAGTCGGTCTCTTCGATGTCCCCTGCGGAACTGATCTTCGTACCTAGTTGGTTGAAGTCGAGACCCGCTGCGGCGACGGCTTGTTCGGCCCCGGATTGGGGCTTTCCGTCCCCGCTCTGGGCCGCCTGCTGGCCGCCCTCTTTGGCGCCGCCTGAGGACATCTTGGTGCGCAACTCCTTGTAGCTCTTAGCGAGCGCCTCGGTGTTGACTTGCCCCTTCTCCGCGTCCCAGAACTGCTCCTCCACCCACTCGGGGCGTTGGGGCTTGAAGTCTTGGGCCTGCGCGGAGGTGTCCTTGGTGCCACCCTGGTTGTCGTACAGGGCCGCCATTTGGGCCTTATATTCGTCGGAACCGGGGGCGGGCGACTGCTTGGTGTCTTGCGTTTGGGTTTGGTCTGGCATTACTCAGTAGGTTGGGGTTGGGCCGCGGAAGTGCCTACGGCCTCGGCGCCAGCGGTCGCCCCTGCTTGGGCGGCCTCCATCGCCATGCGCTGCTGCATCTCTTGTTGCATCTCGGCGTCGGTCTTGACCATTGCCGGGAGCCCACGAGCGGTGAACCATCCTTTGAGGAGGTCGCCGTCCTTGACCCGCGCCTGATACTGCTCCGGGAGCTTGACCACCACGCCGAGCGCTTCAGCGTACTTCTGCGCGTCGGCCGCCCGACCCAGAGCGGCGATGCCGGTGGTGAGGGTGACGTTGATGGTCTTCTTCGGCCAGTCAGGGAGACGCTTCGACTTCTTCATCAGGTAGATGAGGCGGTTGAAGCGGGGTGCCATGAGGTTAGAGGCGAGCAGCGTGTAGGCGCCGCCGAGACCGGATTCGATCTCTTGGGCCAGCATGCGAATTTCCTCTGCGGTGACACGCTCCGCATCCCGGCGCATGTCTCCTGATTTGAGGAACGCGGCGGCCAACTTCTGCGTGACTCGCACGACGGTTTGATCCGCAAGCTCGACGCCGTTGATGTTCTCGAACTTCAACATCTTCACGTCTTCTTCGCGTCCGGAGAGCACGGCCCCGTTGTTCGCCTTGGCGATGCGGGCGCGAAGGTTTCCGCCAGCGGCGTTCGGGCTCACCAGAGTGATGTGCCGGGACGCCATAGCGATGCCCTCTACGACCGACCTTGAGGCGTTCTCAAGGGTGCGGAAGGCGCCGATGTGCTCCTCGATCTTCGAGCGGCCGTAGTTCTCCTTCGGGACGGCGGCCCACCGCGGACACCACACGTTGAGGGTGTCCTCATCGTAGTAGCCGAGCGACTTGGGGACGCGCTTGCCGTTGAGTTCCTGGTAGGTCTTGTAGCGCCCGTCCGGTTGGCGGAACCATCCGGTGTAAAGCTCGACGGTCCCGTTCGGGTCCTTGGCTACGGCCGGATCGATCATCCACTGGAGTTCTTCAGGGACGGTCGAAGGGTGCATCTCTTCGAGCGTGATGGTCTTGACCATCTTACCCACCGCGTCGCGGACGGTTACGAACTGGTCGAGCCTGAATACCTTGATGAGGGCGTCAGGCGTCATGACCTCGCAAGCGGAGCCGGTGACGAGCAGGAGTTGAATCGTGAGGTAGGTCGCCTCGCGCCAGTGAAGGCGCTCGACCTCCTTGCGAATCAGGAGTTCAGATTTTGCGAGACCGCTCTCCACGTCGGGAGGGGTCTCGGTCTTGCCGGAAGCCAGCAAGACTTCGTTGCTCACTTCGAGCCTGGCCGCCAGTTCATTAGGCGGAAGGAGCGCGAGCAGGAATTTCGAGGCCAGATACGGTACGGCGTCTCCGCCGAACTCGTTGTAGGGCTCAGGAAGGTCCGAGGTGAAGTTGTGCCCCATAGGTGGAAGCAGCGACGGAACGGTGAGTTCCGCGTACTGCCTGGCCCTGCGGAGGAACGGTTCGCGCTTCGGAAACTCCGCCTCGTACTGAGTCTTGAGCGCGGTAGCCATTAGGGAATGGCGAGCCCGGTGGAGGCGCCCGAGGTCTGGGTCCCGGTGTCGGGATCGACCTTCAGAGCGCTACGGCCTTGGCGGGCCTTCAGTTGCTCCAACTTCTGCTTGGCGTAGTCGGCCGCGTTTGCGTCCACCGGAGGGGTGGACTTTGTGTCGATGACCGGGGCCGGCGTCACAGGTTGTGGGGCCGGAGTCGCGCCGCCTCCGAAGAAGCTGCTGACGAGAGAACTCAAGAGGCGATCTCCATGTACATGAAAGGGCCGGCGTGGGTGAACCCGAGGCGGCGGAGTTGATCGGCGTGGCCGGCCGTCGTGGGACGGGCGAACACGGCTCTCACCCCGCAATCAGCGAGGTGTCGGAAAAAGGTGTACAGACTTCGGACAACGGTGCGCGCGACAGTGCGCGGGGCCGAAGGGTCCGACGCTATGTGGAACTCAGCGGCCAGCGCAGAGCCGGCGTAGTGCGCCCAGAAGGCGGCGTAAGGCCGGCCCTCACGCCCCACCTCCCAGATGACGCAGCGGTCAAGAATCTCCGCTGACCACTCGAACGGATAGCTCCATTCCATCAGCGCTTTCGCCAAATCGGCCGCCGGGATTTTCCGAACTGAGAGACCGGATGTCGGCCTGCTGCTGCTCGTATTCGTGGACGAGGTCATCTACGAACTCCTTGACGGCGTCAACCCTGTGAAGCGCCACGAGGATGTCGTGGGGTGTCGTGGGGTTGTCGAGTTGGGTGCGTAGGGTGCGCGAAAGGTCCATCCGAGAGGTCATCTCTTGGAGGGTCTTCAGGAAGGCCCCGGTCGTGCCGGGGAACTCCTGGACACTGGGCGCGTTGTTATAGGGGAACATTTTCCTAACCTATTGATTTGGTTGATCTTTTACCAGGCCCTTCAAGTTGCTCACCACCGGTACTCAACACCCACCCCGACGAACTTGTTGCCGGCCGTATCGATGCTCCCTACGACCCCCGCATGGAAGTCCTTCACCCGCACGAAGTCCTGCCTCACGGTCAGGCGCGTGACAGGGCGGGGAGTGAGCGTATTCTGGAAAGCGAAGCCGTAGTCGAGCCGGATTCCGCCGCGGGTGTCTGGGGCGAGCCAGGGGGCGGGTTCGGTTTTGACGAGGGTGCGGGACTCTCCGGTGGACTCGTCGATGAGGGTGATGACGGTCTTGGGTCGGTCATCGTCCGCTTGAATCCTCGAAGCGGACAGCACCGATTCCGAAGGCTGGAGAGCTTGCTCGACCCCCAACTTCTTCGCGGCGGGCTTGGCGTAGACCTTCACCTTCGGCGGGGTGATCTCCACCTTTGGAACAGACGGTACAGCCGACGTAGCCTCCTGCACAGACGGCGAGCGGGACGGTGAGTTCGACTGCGGAGCCATCCACCATACCAAGCCAAGGGCCGCGAGGATCGCCGCCGCTGTCACCAGCACGGGTGTTTTCATGGATGTTCCTTTCGGTGTAGTGGTGCGGGGCCTCACGCGGCACGTCCAGGATTGCCGCAGCGCGGGCGTTGAGTTCCGGATAGAACGCCGCAGGGACCGGCGGACGGTCGTCCTCCAGCTTGCCGTTGAGCATGGCGTCGCGCAGCACCACGAGCGTGGACAGCATCTTGGTGATGTGGCTCACCCCGCTGTCCGGGTCGATGTCCTCGCCCTCCCACCACGCGAACAGGTGGCGGAGCGCAGCGTCGTAGTAGACCGAGGCCCGGACGCCGACCGCGCGGTAGTTGTGGCGGCCGTACTTCGCGGCGCCTTCGAGCATCGCTACGCCCAACTCAGCGAGCACGTTGGCGGGGACCGCGGACATGGGCGCCTTGCGGACCCCAAGGAGGTCCTTTGGGTTGGTCGGTTTGGTGGACCAAGACGGGTCCCGCTCGACTGCTGTTCCGTCCGCGAGACTCATTTCGACAGCCACCCTGCGTTCCACCCAGAGACCGCCGTCAAGTACGACTCGCGGGCCTTCACTTCGCCGGCCGTGGAGACCATCCCGAACCAGTACGCCCGGTTCTCCGGGAGCGTCGTCTCACGGCGGGAACGGGTGTCCACCTCCGTCGAGTGGTAGGGCATGAGAACCTCGCGCTCGATGCAGTACGCCATCCAGTCGGCCTCGTGCACCACGGGGTTGAGGTCGTCCGCCTGGCCGAACTTGCGGAGGATCGTCCCGAGCAGAACGGACTCGATCTCCTTGTACTTCGGGATGAGCCGTTTGAGGGGCGAAGGGATGTCCTTCATGTAGGCTTCAGTGGCGTCATGCAGGAGCGCCTGGCCCACCAGATCGGGGCGACCGAACTCTTGGCGCACGAGGGCGGCCACGAGGAGGGAGTGCATGGCGACCTTGTATCCCTCGCGGTCGCGGGTCGTTTGGCCGGCGAAGCGATTCTCCCGAGAGAGGCCCGTAGCGATGTCACTCATGGTGATCTCGCGGGGGTCCGGGTCGAGGAAGTTGATCTCCCGCCCGAGGGCGGTAACGATGGTCGAGCGGTAGTCCGCGGCGTCTGGCGCCTCGAACAGTTCAAGCTGCGTCAGGGGTCTCTCCCTTGAGTTGGATACGGCGAGTCAGGTCCCCAAGGCGCCACTCAATGGTGCGCGTTGTGGGGTCCCAGTCGGATGGGCGGAGGATGCGGGCGAGCGTCGCCTGCTTGAAGGCTTCCGCCTTGGTGGACTTCTTGTCGAGGTACTTCTGGACGACCGCGGCCCACATGGGGCCAATGAGGGTGTGGCCCTTGAGCACCGCTTCGGCGCCCACTTTGCCGACACCAGGGCAGCCCGAGAAGCCGTCCGTAGGGTCGCCCGCTAGGGTCTGGTACATCCAGAAGCGGTCAGCTTCCACGCGGCGGATGGTCGTAATCTTGTCGTGGTACGGGTCGTACAGAGTGCAGGGGACGGTTCGGAGGTCCTTGTCGGAGGACACGACGATGCGCTTCTCGTCTTCCGTCTCGGCCGAGTGCACGCCCATGACATCGTCAGCCTCGAAGCCGTCGATCTGGACCGACTCATAGCGGGCCTTCAGGAAGCGCACCACGTCCCAGAAGAACGGCGGCTTGTCGGTGCGCCCGTTCTTGTACTCCACGAAGATGTCCCTGCGGAACAACTTAGAGCGGTCGTCCGGTGAGAAGCACAGGGTTATCTCGTCGGCCGCCACTTTCTCGGTCCACGTCCTGAGCATTGACACGGCGACCCGCGTGTGGGCCTCCGCGCTGTCTTCCTTCTCGGAGGTCAGTCCGCCGCCCCAGTCGATCTCCGCTTCGGGCTTGATGACGGCGGCCTTGAAGGCCAACTCATCGCCGTCTATCAGAGCGCGTCGGGTCTTAGCGGGCAAAGAAGGCGCTCGCTGAGATGACGAGAAGGCCGAGCCCGACCCACGTCAACGTGAGGCCGATGAACGCCTTGCGATCTTCACGCTTGATCGCCGCGATGTACTCCTTGTCAGTCATCGCGCTTTCCGAGGAGGGCCTGAATGCGGCCCTTCGTGTCGTTCGCACGGATGGCCTCTTGGAAGTGCTCGTTGGACATCTGGTCCAGCGCTTCCACGCGGGCCGAGACTCGGCGGTCGGCCCACTCCTGGACCTTGACCAGAAAGTCGTAGAAGCGATTGACGAAGGCGTCGTAGAGGCGAAGCGTGTCGTCCGCCTTTTCGCGCACCACTTCGGTCTGCGAGTCGTGGAAGGCGCGGGCCTTTTCGAGGTCGGCCTCCATCCGCGCGAACACGTCGATGATGCTGTCCACGGAGCGTGGACGGAAGAGATTGATCTTCATGGTTTCCTCAGTGGGTTTCACCCCAGTTGTTGCCGATGTCGTAGGACCCGGCCAGTGGACAGCGCACGCCGAGCGAGATGCCGGCGTCACGGATTGCGTCAGCGAATAGCATTCCATATGGCCCTGCGATGGCCGGATCGACCTCTGACTGGACCTCGTCATGGACGTTGGCGCAGTAACCAAAATCGATCCCCCACTTCCACAGTTCCCCGGCACGGCGAAAGTGCAAGACGAGGGCCTCCTTCATTACAATGGCGCCTGCGCCTTGAAGCAGCGTGTTGAGTGCGGAGTGTTCCGAGCGGATGTGGAGGCGCCGGCCGTCGAGCCCGACCAGGTAGCCAGGCCGTTTGACCCGCTTGCTGATCTGCGTCTTGATCTGCGCCAGACCGACGATGCCAGCTTCGAGCGCCTCACGCGCGGCCTTGCCAGCGGCGGCCTTGTTCTTCGGCGGAGCGGTGCCACCTTCGATGGCGTCTTCAGCGATGATCGCGCCGATCTTTGGGTCGCCTGCGCCGTAGATCATGGCGTAGATGACACGCTTGGCGTTGTCCCGCTTGTGGAGCCCGACGATCTTGCGTGTCATGGAGTGGACATCGGTCTCGTCTTCCTTCTTCCCTTCGAGCAGAGCGCGTGTGTAAGCTCCTCCGTCGTAGGGAGTCAGGTAGTGGGCGAGCATGCGTAGCTCCAGACCTTCAGCGTCACACCCGACGAGCTTCTTTCCGGCGGCGGGTATCCACACCTCGCGCATCCGAACGTCCTTCTTGTCGATGTTCGCGGTGTTGGGCTTGCTGTGCGTCATGCGGCCCGTGACGGCGCCGTTGCTGTTGACGTAGCCGTGGACCCGGCCGTCTGCGCGGACGTGGTGTAGCCACCCTCCCCCGCTTCCATCGGCCTTGGGCTTGGACGCTACCTGCTTCCACTGCTTGTCGGCTCGCATCCACTTGGCGAGCAGCGCGGCCTCAGGGTACGGCAGTTCCTTGAGCACGTCTTCGTCCGTGGCAGGGTCGCCGCCGTCCGTGAACTTGCGGGGCCTCCACTTGTACTTCTGCTTCAGACGCATGCCGCGCTGCTTGGGCGAGCCAGGGTTGAACTCCTGAAGCTCCACCTTTGTGAGCGGCGTGCCCTTCAGGTAGCCGGACTTGGCGTTGTCCTTCTTCGGGATGAAGACTTCCGTGGCGACGTAGCGCGGCGGGAGCAGAACTTGAAGCTCACGCTCCAGCTTGGTCTTCTCTTCGAGGAACTCGGCGGCCAACATCTGGGCCTTCTTCACGTCGAGCGTGAAGCCGTTCTCCATCTGGAGCCGGATGATCTCCGCAACGTTGTGCTCAAGGCGGACGCTACGGCCCCACGCCGGAATCTCCGCGGCCTGTTGCCGCCAGAGGCGCATGGTGATGCGAACGTCCTGCTCGCAGTAGTCCTCCATCGGAAGGGTCCACTGGGACCAGTCGGAGTATTCGCCTTTCGGCATCTTGAACTCGCGGCCGTAGGACTCCAGACTGTGTTCGCCCCGCTCCGGGTTGAACAGACGGCCGATGACCATCGTGTCCCACGAGCGGTCCAGGGAGAGTTCCACTCCGGTGATCTTCTTGATGGCTTGTCGGTCGTAGCCGATGCCGTTGTGCGCGACGGTGTCGGCCGAGAGTAACCGCTGGACACCTTCAGCGAGAGTGCCGTCCGGCTTGCGGACATCGAGTCCGTGGTCGGAATAGCGTTTGACTTCCCCGGTGTCGGGGTCTCCGATCAGCAAGCACCAGATGACCGACACCGTATCGAGGAGACCGTCAGTCTCCACGTCATAGACCAGTGCTTGCAGCGGATCAACCTTTCGAACGGATGTCGTCTAGCGCTTCGGCAGCGCGAAGCAGTTCACGCGCAAACTCGCGGAGGTCAATCGCGGTGAACACCTGCGAACTCTCCAAGCCTTCCTCGACTTGACGCGCTGACGCATACCCGATGGATAGGCGAACCTCGTCTCCTTCGAGAGCCAGCGAAACCTCTGCCATCGAGTCGGAGGTGAGACGCTGAGTCACCCCTTTTCGGAACTTCCCGTTCTTCTTCAACAGCTTCATGTCAGACCCCCTTGCATTCGGCCGGCTCTTTGGCTTGCTGTGCTTGCAGCATCAACGCCTGCGCGATCTGGCCGAGTTGTTGGTAGGCGCCTACGCAGGCGTTGAGGTTGTCCTGCGTCTCGCGGACTTCTCCGAGGTTCACACACGCGGGAAGCGTGGTGGCAAACAGTACGGCAGCAATGAGTCGTTTCATACGAGTCCTCTGTGTGTGGCGTAGGCGATGCCAGCGTTGCCGATGGCGTAGCCCGCGAATGAGACGGCCATACCGACGTTGCCCTTCAGGGCGTAGTCAGCGGCCACCCCGACGTAAAGCAGAATGGATACAGCAAGCAGGCCGAGGCCCATGTCACTTCCTGAGTTGACGCACGAACGCCGCTACGGCCTCCAATTGGTCCGGCGTGGCGGTGCTCTTGATGTTGTTGGCGAGGTGCGAAAGGACGATGACGTTGCCCTTCACGTACCCCTTCTTGGGGTCGATGCGATCCAGCGAAGCGCTGGCCTTGTGGGGCCACGGCCCGTGTGGATTTGGCCCGAGCTTGAGGCCCAGAGCCGGACACCACTTCGGAACGTGGATGTCATCCACCGTGATGTCGAACGGTATGCCCGCTTTCTTGGCCCGGTATCTCGACCACCGCAGGAGGTTCCCGGCGGCGGTCTTGGACGGCGACTTAGAAGCCGGCCGTGTGGTCGATTTCTTCGGCAAGAAGTCTGCCTGTTTCCTTGTTGTAGACGAGCGTGTCGGCCAGGCCAAGGTCGCCCCACTCGCGGTTCTTCAAGACCCGCAGGTTGGCCTCGTTGGGGTTGTCCCCTTGTTGGTCCCGCTCCAGCGCGATGATGGTGTCGGGGATTTGCTTCAACGTCCCCGAACCGCGGAGGTCGTCAAGGCTCACCCTTCCGCCCTCCTCATGGCTCTTCCCTTCGGGCTTGCTCAGGTGGCAGATCGCCAGCACCCCGACCCCCGTCTCCTCGATCAGAGATCGGAGCTTGGTCATCAAGCGGTCGATGTCCTTGCGCTCTCCCTCGCGGGACGACTCCATTCCCGACACCACGATGGAGATGTGGTCGAGCAGGATGAAGTCCACCTTCAGAGAGACCGCCATGTACCGGAGCTTCGACAACAGGTTGTCCGATTCGAGGGACCCGAAGTGGTTGTAGAAGTGGGTCCGTCCGTTGCGCACGACCTTGTCGAGCGAGGCGTTCACCTGGTCCGGCGTGAGGACCGTGGGGTTGGCGCGGAGTCGGCCGAGGGGGATGTTGTGGTCGATGGCGACGTATCCCTGCGCGGTCTTCTGGTACGACTCTTCGAGCCACACGTTCCCGGTACTCAAGGTGTGCGCGGTGTTGAGGTGGTAGCCTAGCTCACGCACGAGGGTGGACTTTCCAACCCCCGTGCCGGCGGCGAACAGGATCAACTCCCGCTTGCGGAGGCCGCGGAGCATCTCGTCGAGCAGCGGATAGGGGATCGAGTAGCCAGTCACACGCTGCTCGAACAGGTTCTCCGCGGTGATCTCTTCGCCGGAGATGATGCCGTCCGGGCGGTAGGTCCTGGCCTCCCATGTGGCGGAGACGATGTCGCGGACCTTGCCCGCCTGAAGCATCTCGTTGGCGTCCTTGTACCCGTTGACGCGAACGATCTTTGCTTTGCCGGGGGAGATGAGGGCGGCGCATTCCGCTGCCGCCGCTATGCCTGGCTCGTCGTTGTCGAACCAGAACACCACCTCGTCGTAGGACTCAAGCCACTCAAGCTGCGCACGTATCGCCTTGGCGGCGCCTTGCGCCCCGTTAGGGACGGAGACGGCGGGCCACGTCAGACCGAGCGCCTGCGCAACGGACATGGCGTCGATCTCACCTTCGGTGATGACGATGCGCCGGCCGCCTGTGCGAGCGAGTTGTTGGCCGAACAGTCCTGCGGACTTCAGGTCTCCAAGAACCGTGAAGTCTTTGTCGGGGAAGCGTAGCTTCTGGGCTACCTCATCTCCCTCGGCGTTGTGATAGGGGGCGATCTGAACCGCCTTCCCCTTGTACTCCCCGACGCGGTATCCGAACTTCTTGACCGTGTCGAGGTTGAGGCCCCGCTTGGGGAGGGCCATGAATTGTCCGTCGATCAGACCTTCTTTCCTCCGTGCTTTGACGGGGACCGATACTGGGTCCTCGACGTTGTTGAAGTGCGCCCCGCACGAGAAGCAGTGGGCGTGTCCGTCCGAGTACACCGCCATCGCATCGGACGACGGGCAGGACAGACACGCGCGCTTCTCGATCAGTTCGCTATCGCTTTCCAACAGGGCGGCCCCGCGAGCGATGACGTTCCCAGAACCCTTTGGGTTGCGGGACACGGTTGCCCTTGCGATCCAGTGCAACCCACTTGTCGTCCTTTACGTGGACGATACGGATGCCTTCGAGTGTCGTGACGGTGATCGTGACCTTGTTCGTCATGCGGCCTCCGACAGGCGGTCGAGGAGCTTCTGCGCCACGTCCTTGTCCAGGTGGTAGCGGACGTACCGCTGGCCCGTGGCGTCCCGCTTGTACTCCTTGCGAATCTGCGGCACGGTTCCGTTGTCGTTCGGCGGAACACCTGAGCCCTGCTCATTGACGTAGTAGTCGAGCGCGTCGTTGATCGAAGTGATGCGCCGGCTCAACGAGCGCACCTTGTGTACCGCGTTCGCTTCCACGGAGGAGATGCTCCCGGTGGAGGCGAGATGTCGCAGCACGAGCATCTCTTGGGGTTGCAGTTTCATGTCGGTTCCTATGCTGGATGGATGGTGACGGACACGCGAGGTGCCTCACCTGGTTCAGCGAATCGCTTCTCGGCGTAGAGCTTGGTGACGAGCTTGTCGTCGGGCCACACTTTGTTGTGGGTCATGACATCGAGAGCGGCCTTGGCGTAGTTGTCCACATCCCCAATCGGGACAGTGAGTTTGGAGGTCTTGGCCTTCTCGATGACGGCCACGATATGGACCTCGACCGGCGTGGACCAAGGACCCGCCCACTCCGTCCGCTGCGCGGCTAGAAGCGCGATCTTCTCCTTCGCCAGCTTCAGCCAGTTGGAGTAGGTCTTCGGGTAGTAGGTCCCCCACTTGGACACGCGGGGGCGAGCAGCGGGGACCGGCTGTCCCGGTATCTCCCACTGCTCCACCCGGCGACTAGAAGTCGCCAGAGCCCGCCCCGTCTTCGCCTTCGGCGGCGTCTTCGCCATCGTCGTCAGCGTCGAACGCATCGCCGTAGCTGCCACGCGGACGCTTCTCGACAAGCTGGACGGCCCGGAGTTGTAGGCTCACGCCCGTGTTCTCGCCGGCCTCGTAGGGGATCGAGGCGTATGCCACCTTGACCGTGTCGCCACCGCGCGGCGCCTCGCCCTCGGGCAGCTTGGCCGCCTTGCCAGTCGCCGGGTCGCGCTTGGTCGAGACCAGGTCGGGGGCGTACCTCGACTTGAACGTGACGACGAGCTTGCCGACGTAGTTCTCCCGCGGCTCCTTCTTCTTCTTGATGCGGCGTTTGTTCTCCTCGTCGCCGTCCTTCGCAACGATGTTCTCCCCGCCCTGCTCCTCGTTGGCGGCGTTCACCTTCTTCGCCCACTCGATGTTCTCGGGCTTCGCCTTGTCGAGGTAGAGGGTGATCTTGAACTTGTTGTCAGCGTACTTGCCCTCGGTGTCCGGCTTGTCGAGGTGTGAGAACCCCGCGATCCCGACAGGTGAGAGTTCAGTTGGGAATTTCTGCTTCTTCCCGGTGGTCTTCTCGGCCATGATGGTCCTGTGATAGTTGGTGGATTCCGCCGAAGTGGCGGTCTCTTGTATTAGGGGAATGTTTTCTCCCCGCTAGTTACGTTGTCACTGTATTTCACGAGAAAAAGTAAGGGCTGTCCCAGACTTCGGTGATGTCAAAGCCACCCTTCTCCGGCCGCGGCGGAAGCTCCACGTCCGGTGCGTACCGGCGCACGTCCTTCTCGAAGCGCTCCAGTCGATCCGTCGAGTAGATCGAGATGAAGGTGTTCTTGATGCAGTGCTGGAGCAGGGGAATGTCCGCCGCGTGACACCCGTATGAGTCGTGCACCAGGGAGAAGTGGCGGATGCCTTCCTTGTACGCAGCGTTCACGGCCAGGCACAGATGGCCGGCGTCGAACGAGTGGATGACGTTGGGCGCGGCGCTCTGCGCTTGCTTCACCACGTCCAGCCCAAGGTCCTTGTTGGAGTCCCAGAAGGAGAACGAGAGTGCCCCCTGAAGCGTCCGGACCCGCGTCTCCGCCATGTTCCAGTAGGCTTGCTGGATCAGCATGCCGGCCGGGTTGTGCCAGATCAGCGGAAGCCCCTCCTTGGCGAGCGCACGGGCGACGCCTTGGAAGTACCCCATGATCTGCCTTGCGGACACCACAGTGGCGGCCATTGCGTCCACGATCTTGTTCTTCAGGTACTCGGCGTTCTGGTACGGCCGTCCGTCCAGGTGACGCGTGTGTCCGTCCGCCACCAGTTGGTCCCGAATGCCCCGCTCAGTGACGCCGTAGGGCGTGGTCATGACGGCCCGCTTCACGGTGGACCGCGAGACATTCCCGACCCACGCATGGGCCTCCGCTACGCCCCGCGCTGCGTCGTCCGCAACGGCCTGCTTGACGTGCGCGGCCACCTCGGAGTACAGGTCTTCCCGCTTTCCGGTGTTCATGAGGTTGGTCGCGCGGGCGCCCGCAGGGTCGAGCCCGAGGGCGGACAAGTGCTGGATGCCCGAGCAGGTTGCGTCGATGTTGATCGGAGTGTGGATCGGATGGTCCACCCCGAAGGTGAGCACGTCGTCGAGGTCCTTGGCGAGGGCGAGGAAGACCCACGGGGCGTCGTAGACAGGCTCGCCGCGGTCGTCCAGTTCGAGCCACTTGCGGCCGAAGGCCAGCGGGGAGCGGGCAGTGGCCCGTACCTCTTCGACATTGGCGTCCGTCCACGCCACGCGCTCGTCGAGCGTGAGCTTGTCCTGGCCGGCGGCGTTCGCCACTGCGACCTTGAGCCAGTAGAGGCCGGTCTCGCCGGGACCCTTGCCGTCTGCAAACTGGAGCAGGCCCTTGGCTACGTCGTCCCCCTGCGGGTTGAGGTCCTGCGGCGTGGGGTAGATGCGGCCCCGGAAGTCCACGGCATGTGGGAACCAGATGGCCGGCCGGCTCTGGAGTTCGAGGGCCATGTCGAGCTTGCGCTTCAGGGACTCACGCTTGCCCTGCGCCTTGGCGTTGCGGCCGTGCACCTCCGCCCGCGCCATCTTCACGTCCGACCGCTCCTCCGGGGTCATCGCAGACCACACGTCGGCCGCCACGTCCGGCGGCATGGGCTCGTCGTCGAAGGACGGGAACCCCGGCATCTGCATTCCCCGCTCGTATGCCTCCCACATGACCCGAGAGACGAACGGATTGATGCGCCATCGGGTCGCCTGAACGGCGTTGACGGCGGCCAATACGGTGTCCGATATGGGGTCGTCGAGGTCGGCCGTGTGGCCGTGCATGGAGGTCTTGACGAGCTTCAGGGGGAGCGACAGATAGCCGCCGCGGTACGTGACGTGTGACATGAGGACTCCTACGTGAGAGCGAAGTAGAGGATGGTGAGGACCACCACGAAGTAGAGGAAGCCGTAGTCCTTCATTAGCAGCCCCATCCGATTCGTTTCGAGATCACCGGGGTCCACCCTCCGAAGGAAGCGAAGCGGGCCGCGAAGGCATCGTAGACGGGACCTGTCTGGAAGTACGGGGAGCCGCCGAGAGGGGCGCAGCGCCACTTGCGGGCCATCTCTTCGTAGGACATCTGCTCGACCTCGCGGAGGAGCGCGTTGGTTTCGTCTTCAGTCACAGGTCGTCCTCCTCGTCACATTCCATTGCCGACTGGTCCGCGCAACCCTCACATAGAACCGTCCCGGCCCACTCGCCGCAGTCGATCTGGTGCTCTTCACCTTCGCGGAGTTCAGTGGCGCACTGATCGCAGACTGAGACAAACCCGTCGTCACCGTTTTCCACGCGCCTGCTCCTCGTTGGGACGGTACTTCGACGTAGGCAACGGCACGACGTACATCGGCACGAGCACGTTGCGACTGAACACGACGACGGGGCCGTCGCGGCGGGTCTCCGTGCCGATGACCGAGCCGTGGGTCACAGTGCGGCGCGTGGCGGTGGCCGCAGGGAAGGGCTTGGTGAGGGCCTCGAAGCCGTACTGAGAGTCGTCCTCGGCCTGGCCTATGCGCCGGCCCTGCTCACGAAGGACGGCGGCACGGTAGGTCATGAGGGCGCCTTCACGTCGGGCTTGCCGTCGAGCTTCGTGGCGTGCGTTGATGTGCATGCTTCTCTCCTTGTATGGGTGTTACTGGATTTACAGGGCGTGCGAAACCCGCCGAGCGAACGCGGCGTACTGCTCTGCCCACAACCACCGGAAGCGCTCCGGGTCCTCGCGGACAGCGTCCGCGTACTGGTCAGGGACCTCCGCCAACATCGTCCCCGCGCTCGTCTTGATATTCACTCGGCTCATGCTCCGTCTCCTTGTCTGGTCGGACCTCTCTGGTCCAGGGTTTCGGTTCGGTCAACATCGGGACGAGCCACGGGCGGGACAATTCGTTGCCGCGGTGCCGTCCCTTGATCCAGCTTTGCGCCAGCGGGGTGAGTTCAATCACGTTCTCCTTGAAGAACCCGCGCCCGTCCGGCTTGCGTTTGAGGGCGAACTGGAACCACCCCCCTCCGTGCTCGACCAGGATGGTCAGGAGCTTCGTCCCGATGGCGAGACGCATCTCCCGCGACCACTCCACTTTGTCGAGTTCCTTCGACTTCGCCTTGAACTTCTTGAAGGCCCGCTCATCGATCTCCGGAGAGCGCGACTGCATGAGCTTCCACCAGTTCGGCGCCCCGGTGGTCCTCGCCTTCTCGTTCTGGGAGCGCTTCCACTCCCGGAACTCCACCTCCAGCTTGCCGTTGCGGCCGATCTCCAAGGCGATGGAGCGGACGCTGCGCGAGAACTGGCCGTTCTGCCCCGACTGGGCCAGGACCGCCTTGCCGGCCACGATGACCCACGCCTTGGGCTCAAGACTCAGAAGCGGGAACCACCAGTTTTCCCACCGCCCCGACTTGTGGTCGGAGAGCTTCTGCTTGGCCTCGGCTACGGCGTTGATGACGGCGGGCTCGACGTTCGACACCAGTTCGCGGAGCATTTGGACCCCCGGTTCGAGGTCGCCAAGGTCCCGCATCTCGGTGGTCCCGTCGTCGTTCACGGAGTACAACGAGGATCGGTAGCGGGCGATGCCGCGCGTAACGGCCCCACGCTCCCACTCAATCTCCTCGATTTCCTCCGGGGTGTACCCGGTGTGTGCCGAGAACTGTGCCGACTGTAAGTCTTTCATCCGATGGGACTCCGGGTTACGTTGTTACTGGATACGCTGAAAAAACAAAGCAGTACAGTGACTTACGAACCCCCGGTCGCGCTCTGTTAATCCGCAGGTCCCTGGTTCGAGCCCAGGTCGGGGAGCCAAATTCACAGAGAGCAGCACCGGAAGGTCGTAAGTTAGCGTCACACTGGATGTGCCGGAAAGTGTGCCTAGTTCAAGGCCCACGATCCAGGGCCGGCGAGCATGACGACCGCGAGAGGGAACAGCAACAGCGTCTCTCCGAGGTAGATCGCACAGGCCACCCAGTCGCCCGGTGTGACGGGGTTGCGGCGCTTCACGCGATCCCACCCATCGACCACGATGGCGACCACAGTCACGATGGCGAGCACGGCCGCAGCGAAGGCGCTCCAGAGTCCGAGCACGAGCATCGTGCCGAACAACGCCTGGTTCGCAGGGACCCACCACTTGTTGAAGTCGGGGAACGGGACACCGTCCTCCACCAGTGTGGTCCGCAGGCCGGCGCGGCGCTTCTCCGACGTGACCTTCTGCCACCCGCGGATCGCGTAGAACAGGCCCACGCCCACCCGGTTGACGAACAGCCCCGCCGACGCGGACCCCAGTCCGCCGGCCGCAAGTGCAAGGAGTTGCTCAAGCATGGAGCACCTCGCGGGGAAGGTAGCCGTGCGGGCCGAACTTGTCCACGCCCTCGGTTCCGAGCGGGACGGGGATGGAGGACTGACAGTTGGCGCACAGGCCCTCTTCGTCCTCCCATTCGACGGCCACAGTGTCGATGTAGTGGGAGACCGGATCGATGTCCGCGAAGGCGTCCTCGAAGGTGGCGTAGAAGTCGCCCGCGTGCCGGTTGAATGCGGTGGGCTTCTCGGCCCGGTGAAAGTGGCCCGAACGGTAGACGTTCAGGAAGCCTTTGATCTTAGCCACAGGAGTTCTCCGTTGAGTTACGATCTCGGATCGTGTTGAGTTGGAGGTTGTGATGCTGCTTATTGTGAAGCTACTGGACCCCGTGAGCGCAGTGCTCGCCGGGGTCCTCGCCTGGTTACTACGCGGGCAGAACGTCTTGCTGGCCGCAACGGCGGCGGGGCTCGGTGCTGGCTTGGGTGCCGGCGCCCTGCTCCTGGCCCTGCGTGGAGCCGATGCGCTCGACAATCTTGGCTACGGCGTCGTTGCCGCGCTCGTTCATGGCGGCATCGCGGCTGGCGTCTTCAGGCGCCGCCTTGCCGAGGATTTCCAGAACGGGGAGCAGTGACTCCACCGCGTCGAGCAACTCCGCGAAGGCAGCAACAGCGTCCGGAGGTGCGGCGGGATTCATGACCAGGAAGGCCGCCTCCGTGGTGCTGGCGTAGCCGCGCTCGATCAGCATGTCCGTGACGAGGGCGACGGTGACGAACCGCGCTGCTTGGGCTTGCGGGAGACCGCCGAGCAACATTGCGGCGGCGCCGAGGTTGATGTAGTAGGCGGAAGTCTTGAGGGTACGCATGGTGTTTCTCTCCTAGGCGCCCTGCGCCATTAAGGTGCTACGTTGAACTACTGGGAACTGCGGGCGCCCTCGGAGTGCCGGCTTTTCGCCAACCCTACGAGGTCGTTTACATCAAAGTGCGGCCCGTAGACCGGCACGCCCTCATACAAAAACTTCTCGCGCGTCTCGTGCTCCTGTGCTGTCAGGATCATCTTGAACGCGGTCTGGACGATCTCCGAGTCCGTCATGAACGGGCTCAGGAGCCACTTGCGGGTGGTCTGCTTGAACATCGCGCCGCCGGCCGGCTTGGCCGTGTTGTCAGGGGCGTAGAAGGACCCGACCAGGTAGACCCCGCCGTGTCCCTCGCGCACCTCGATGGCGAACATCGGAAAGCTGACGCGACTCAACACACGTTCGGCACGCTTGATGAACTGCGCCTGCGTGAGATCGAGAGGTCCGTCAAAGGTTTTCATGCTTCACCCCATATCCAGAGGAGGTTCGTGACGAGGCCCGCAGCATGCGCGAGGCCCCAGATGCCGTGTGCTCGGAGGGTCTCCTCACTCGCGGCGAATGCAGTCGCAAGGGCGATCCCTAGGGTGATCGCTATGCGGTGCTTGTTGTGCTTCGAGACGTGCATCTCAGTGTCCCCCTCCGCTCCCGAACGTGTCGAACAGGGTCAGGACAAAGAGGGCGCCCGCCGCGTACCCGTAGAGGCCGTGCGATTCAACGCACACCAGTCCGAAGTACGCCATGTGGGTCCACTTGTGACCTGAGTGGAGGAAGCGGGGCGAGGCGTGGACGTGAATCCACACCTTCACCCTGCCGAGAAGGTCCTTCATGTCAGAAGAACCAGTCTGCGAGGCGGTGGTCGTAGGAGTGACGCCATGCGTAGAGCCGGCGGACAGCATCCGGATCGGCGTGGTCGTAGCGAGGGAACTTCGTGTTGAGCACCGGGGTCTCCGGTTGTTCAGTGAGGAGGAAAGGAGTTCAGTCGCCACGTTGCCGGCTTCTGTAATAGCGGATGCTAAACGTGTTGTTGCTGTACAACACCGGCATGCAAAGCATCGAGGTGCTTCATCGCCTCGGCGCTCGACTTGTCCACGACCAGGTGGCCGTAGTGCTTCTCCGTCGTCTTCACCGAGGCGTGCCCCAAGAGCTTGGACACCGTGTAGATCGGAACACCGGCCTGCAATAGGCGCGTAGCGAACGTGTGCCTGAACGTGTGGGCCGGCGTGGCGAAACCGTACCGCTCAACCAGGTGCGGCGCGTTGAGCTTGGCCCGTTCGATGGCCGCTGCGATGCCCTTCACGGCATACCCACGCGGCCCAGAGACATCCGCCCCGTCCGGCCCAGTGACCCCCGCAGGGAAGACGTAAAGCTCGCCGGGGCGCCGCGCTTCGAGCCGACCACAAAGCACCTTCTTGAGGCGCTCCGTCATCCGCAGGGTCCCCTCATTGCCGACCTTCGAGCGGTACAGGTTGACCGTCCCGTTGACGCAGTCCACCGCGTCCCACGGAAGGCCGGCCGCTTCGGAGTACCGTGCGCCGGTATCGAGCATTACGACCGTAAGGTCCCTTTGATCGATCATGGCGAGCTTCAGATGGGCGGATCGCTTGGACGGCTCAGGGAGGCCCTTGACGGGCCGATCCGGGTCCAGTTGAGCCAGGAGGGCCTTCTCTTCCTCCACCGTGTACCACCGGAGCCGTGCGCCCGCCTCAGGGAGCTTGTGGTCCCCAACATGAAGGCCCACCGGAAGGCGGACCTTCCGTCCCGGCCGACGACCCTCCCGGAGGAGCGTCTGGATCAGGGACAACTCCCGGTTGATCGTGCCAGGGGCGTTCCCCTCCCGCTCCCGCGCGTCCACCAGTGAAGCGAGGTGCTTGTCACAAAGCTCATGGACTTTGAGGTCGAGCGAAAGCCCGTAACGGTGCTGCGTATCGGTCTCGTCGGGATAACCGAAGAGCTTGTCCAGGCGGGACCGATTGTTGCGGGCGTCCCGTGACTTCGATCCTTCCCGGAGATACCACACCTCCCCGAGGTCCATCAGGGTGGCCTCAGGGTCCGCCGTCACGTTCTCCTTGACCTTCCGGCGTTCGCCCACCTCCACGGCCAGGGCGTCCGCCTTGTTGGCCGTGGAGGTGCTCCCGCGGTACTCCTTTCCGCCCACCGTGAAGCGGTAGTACCAGAAGGGCGAATTGGGGCGCTTGTAGAGGCTCATGAGGCCACCTTGGGGACGACGAAGGAGCACGTCTCGACGGCCGCGTGTTGGTCCCAAGGGCGGGGCGCAGCGCGGCTCCCATCGGTGGCCGTAATGATGGCCGTGATGTGGTCCCTGAGGGTGGCCTTGAGTGTCACCGTGAGGGCCTCGTTGCGGCAATAGATGCCCGCCTCGGTCTTCCAGAAGGTGTACCAGGCGTCGCCCCCATCGGCCGGGTGAAGGGAGACCATAGGCGTCCCGTCGTCCGTCGCATAGAAGGTCCCCTCGGTGGGCCGGACAATCGACGTGAGCAGGGACTTCGACACTTCGAGCAGCGCCACTTCGGCGGTTGACCATGCCAGGGAGGAGCCGTGCATGGAAAGATCATTCGACATCTCGTTTCTCCTTTTTCTTGGTGAACAGCGCATCGTAGGTAAACGGATCGTAGAAGGACAGGAGTGTCCGTGTGAACTCTTCGACTTCCACCTTCAGGGCGGTAGCCCAGAGGCGGTACTTGTCCGGCGGAACGCGGGTCATGCCCGTTTCCACTTGGGAGATGAAGGTGTAGTAGTCCAGGCCCAGAGCTTTCGACAGATCGTTCTGTGTGAGCCCTGCGGCCTCACGCAAGGAGCGGATGTAGCGCCCCGCCTTCTTGCGGAGCTCCTTCGCCTTCGCTCCTTGGTTCGAATATTCGGCATAAGCCATGCGTGCATCCTCCGGCCGACTGAGGGAACAACCGTGAGTCGGCCAAAAAGCAGGGACCGTGAGGTTCCCTTTTGGGTTGACGTGGAGATGTCTCATTGGTTCCTGTCCAGTATGAGTGCGACTACGACCAGCACCACAAGGATCAGAACAACAAGTGACAGGATCAAGTATCGCATACTGTTTTGCCTCATCTTGGTGCTATACGGGTTACAGATACGGTGGCCCAGTGACATCGGATAGATGTCGTAGGGTTGGCACTGGGAGGGCGTATCGTTGGGCCTTAGGGTTGGAAGGGATTCCTTCGGAATCGGTTCCCTTCCCCTTACGGAACACCACTATGTTGAGACACATAGTTAGACAATACGACTACCCATTGACAACACTAAGTACAACTTATAGTAGGACTAATCTTCATCCCTTGTTATAGCGGAACATTTTCCTAAGTCCTTGATTTGTAAGGACCACGAGTTTTGCGAGGAGTGGGCGTTTCGGTGCTCACTTCGGGGCGGCTTGAGTGTGGCTTAGGGGTGGCTCAGGGTGTGCGCCCGTCGCCAGTTTGATTGCTTCCCGCGCCTGTTCTCGGGCCAGGAATCGCACCGTTTCGCTATGCGGGGACGATTCCACACGCTCAAGCTCAATGAGGGCCGCCAGGAGGTCCGGAGCGGCTCGGTAAACCGTGACACGCTTCCCTGTTGCTTCCCACTCCACGTAACCAGCCTGATTGAAGCCTTGAATTTTGGTAATCATCGTGTGAACCTCGCGTTCTTGTAGCGTTCGAGAACCGCGACCTTCGCAGCTAGGCGCAGAGTGTCTCGGGCGCGGAAGGCGCCAGCAATCGGCGCGAGTGAATGGATGTGACGCTGTTCCACCCGCACATAGGCGACATGCGACTCCGAGTCTTCCGGACTCTCCCCAGAGAAGGCCACATAAAGCGGCGCCCCAGTCCCCCAATAGGCGCCCCCGTTGTCATACCCGCCGCTGTCCAGGGCGACACGCTGAAGGCGAAACAGAGGTGCATCCGTGACCTGTCCGTCCGGGCCGTTGCGATACTCCGGCCGGCCCATGTGTGCGCCCCGGATGCTGAAGCCCTCCGAAAATTTGTGGTAGCTCATGTTGCTTCCCCTCGCGGATAGACGTAGTAAACCCCCCGGCCGTGCTTTGTGACGCCGTAGCCGCGCCGTTTCGCGGCCGCGATTACTGCGATCCCCCACGGCTTATAGCGGCCCGTTTCGACGTACACATAGCGATCAATCGCCTTAGGCTTTGCAGCGGCCCGGAGTAGTGCGGCCTCAAGGGCTGCGATCCCGAGTTGTGTGCTCATGCCGCTTCCCCTTGTGCGGCCCAGTAGGTCTGTGCGATACCGTCCGCCAGTTCCTCGGCAACCTCGCGCCAGTAATCTCCGCCGGACTCGACTCCCCAGAGAGAATCCGATTCGTCCGTCTCTTCGCCGTCCCCGTCAAGGCGGACAACCCGCACGCCGACATACACCCAGTCGCCGTTAACGAATCCGCGAAGGTGATTGAAGTCCGCGAGGACAGCGCGTGCCGCTTGCTCGCCCTTCGTGCCAGTCTTGTAGGGTGGCGCATCCCATCCGTCACGCTTGGCAATCCGCATAGCTTCCTGCCAGTCATAGAAGAACTGGGTATCGCGCCGTCCGGCCTGATTCAAAGGGCGTTCACCAGGGCGTTTGTCCGTCACGCCGTACGCGTGGCGCGATCCTTCGCGAACTGGTCCGTGGCCGTCTTCGTTGTCCCAAGGTGCGCCCGTACCCGCGTCCGTGTCCTGTTCGAGATAGACCGCGAAGTCCAGACCATTTACCGTTATCGTGTCGTGGCGTTCCATGTCACACCTCAAATCCGCAGGCACGCATAAAGCGCGACCATTGAAAGCGCGAGTTATCCGCGCTCGCCACACTGGCGAAGTTTTCCGCCGCGTCTTTGTAGGCGTCGATCTGCCCGAGGGTCCGAATAGCTGCGTCCGTGTTCCTCGGACTTGCTCGCATCGCCTCTGCGTGGTCTTCCCGCGCTTTCGACACGTCGTTGCGCATTTGTTGCGCGAAGGCTTCAAAGTGCTTTTTGCTCATTGGCATGGTGGCTACTCCAGTTCAGTGCGACAGTGCACCATCAAGGCCACGCCGTAACATGGCCTTTGTGTTGCGTTGTCACTGGATATTCAAGGCGAGCGAATCCCCTTAGGCTTTGTTGACCCAGTAGACATAACCCGCGACTGGCCCCGCCGTGAAGGTGTGGCGTACCAGGTTGATATCTTCAGCAAGGGCCGTGAAGTTTTCCGCCTCGTCTTCAGTCTCGGCCCTGTCCGCCATGCTTTCCAGTTCGTCCAGGATGTATTGCCGTGCGTCTTCGTCACTGGTGAAAAACGCAGGTTCACTGTCCGGCATGTATCCGGGCATATTCCATCCCGCCGCATATAGCTCAATGTCGTTTGTGTAGTGCTCAGCTATCTCCTGCCACTGGACCTTCTCCAGGGCATGCGTAAGCAGGTCCGACAGTGCACCACTAATCCCTGTCGCATCCTCTGCGCCCTGTTCAAACTCTTCGCGCATCTCGTCCGCGAGGTTTCGCGCAGCCTCTTCGCGCGCATCGTCTGCGCTGTTACCGTCCGCTAGTTCATCCTTGAGCAAGTCTTCCGCACGTTCGCGCCAATGCTCTTGTGCGCCTTCATCGTTATCAATCCAGAGGTTGACAACCCATGTGGCGTAGTTCGTCCATCCGTTGTAGCTCTCGCGCTCCTTCTGTTCCTTCTGTGCGTCGCGCTGTCCGGACCGATAACCCCTAGTCCACATTTCGCGGACCAGGGCGTTAGAGTCAGAGGCGACAAAGGGCAAATTCTGGGTGTTGTGCATTTCGTTGTTTCCTTTCGAGTGAAGGCGGACAATCCACCGAGGTGCGCCCCGTTGACCAGGGCGCAGGCCGTTAGACTGTCAATCGGTGGCTTGCTCGATTCGGCCGAAGTATTCCGCGCGGATGTCCCCGTCCTTGAACATCGTTACAGGCTCGCCAGACGCCCTTCCGTGTGGTGCTTTGCTGTCTCCGATGGCGCGACGATATTCGCGCCACGCTTCGAAGCCGTTGTTCGTCTCACACACATGTCCAACGTTTCCGACGACTATTTGATATCGTTTCATGATGTTCCCTGTTAGGTTGTCACTGTACAAATCGGGCAAAACAAACCCGATGGATGAGGATTGCAGGAGGGATGCACAGGACAATGATTACGATAGTCACGGCGTCACCTCGGCATACATTGCGCGTACAGTCTCCGTCTCGGCCAAGAGTCCGCACACCTCGCAGATTCGGAAATCCTTCGTGTCTTCGCCCATGTCGGCCCAGTGCGAGAACCTGAAACCTTCTGGGGCCTGTCCTTGCGCCCACTGTTCAAACTCTTCTAGGTTAAGCGCTTCGTCGTCGTCAAGGCCGGACACATCCCCATTGATGAGGCCGGACAGGTAATCTGTAGACACATCAAAATCTCTGTGCTCGAAATTCATGCTGGCACCACCCCTTTACGTGCCGTCTCAATGTCTGCCAATGCGAAGTGAAGCGCTTCACGTGCGCCCTTCGGCATGCTTTCTATCCTTGCGTCAGAAGGGCAGTAGGAGCGTAGTGTCTCAATTGCCCGAAGCGCTGCGGCAAGCGCCTTATCATCGGCCACGATACGTCCCATGCTTCCCGTAACCCTTCGCGCTGCGCTGTCGATCTCTTCGATCTCCCACAGTTCGGTAACATCGTCCCACAGGGCCGCCCGCGCTTTGTCGATCTCCTTTTCGATCTCTTCACGCTTCGCCACGAGCGCCGCAATGTGATCGACCTGCGAAAGGATAGGCGTGCCTACCTCAGGTAGTGCATGGGCTAGTCCCTCGACTTGTACGGACCACTTAACGCCATTGCGCATTAGGGTGTATTCACGAACAGGCATCTTCACATCTCCCAGTCTTCCGGCATGCTTGCCGTATGTCTATCCTATAGCATCCTGTGTGCCAACTCTTTGACACAATGTCACTGTACAGACGAAACCCTAGGCGAAACAATGAGTTAGCCCAGTGCGCGCCCCTTCGCCCACTCTGGCACAGTCCGAGCGCCCTTCCTGGCAGTGTAAAACTATCCGACAGGGCGCAAAGGTGAACTCTATGTAAATCAATGGGTTGCGCGTAATGTGGGCCTGTCGGCAAACCTTACACATTCAGGGCTCAGGTCGTGATAGTGTTACGAATCAATGAGTTACTGTACTTGGCAGTGTAAAGCCATCCGACAAAGGCAAAAAACAGGGGCGCACGAAGGTGCGCGCACCACATCCTGGCGCACACCCTCGGCCCCTCGTCCGCCATCCTGGCGCACACCCTCGGCCCCTCGTCCTGGCAGGTCGGATAGTCAATCCGTGCGCCCCTCGGCCGAACCCCTAGACAATCAAAGGGTTGCGCCCCTCGTCCGCCTAGTGTGCCGCCCCGGTGTGCCACCTCGGCCACCCTGGCGCACGCCCTCGGCCCCTCGTGGCGCACCTCGGGCAGGGCGCGATTCGCCGGCCCTGCGGTGGCCGTGCGGGGGGATTCGCGGTCGGGCGGGCGGTAATATAGCCACACGGAAAATCCCGTATTTTTCATCCGAGGCTTTTAAACGCCCTAGGATCGACGAACGGTCCATCCCTAGGCTCACCCCTTAGCCAACCCTCCGCGTGCCTTGGCGCCCCCGCGGCGCGGTCCGCAGGGGCCTTCCCTCCGCCTTACTGGCCGTCCACCTTCTCGGCCGCCACCAGGCCAGGGTCTTCACCCTTCCGCATGCGGTCCCAGTGCTCCACTCCGACGAACTTCAGGCCGGCCGCCAGGGCTTCCTTGAGCTTGTCCTGATCCTTGATCCCGAGGAGCAGACACGACGCCCTGTCCAGACCGAGGTCCCGAGCGATGCGGTCTGGGTTGATCCGCGGGAAGGAGCCGTCCATCTGGACGGTGGTGTAGCCTTCGACCACGACCCACGTCTTCCCGACCAACGACTCGGCAGGGAGCTTGCGATCCGGGGTCCAGGTGGCGCCGGGTTTGACCACTTCAGTGACCTTGGCGCCGCCAGGGCCTTGCGCTACGACCCGCGTTACGGCCTCCTGAGGGCCGGCCTTGGGTTGATCTTTCGCCGGCTTGGTGCCGGCCTTCTGGTTGCTGTTGCTCATGAGTACCTCGTTGAAAAGTAGTGTCCCTCGTCCTCGCCTCCGAGAACTTGGTTGTTCAGAACGCGGCCGGTACGGACTCCCGCAGTGCCGGCTATTCGGCACGTCTCGATGAAGTCTTCCAGTTGCGCGTCCAGTTCTTCGTCCAGCTTCTCCTTGCGGGATTGCGCGGAGTCGATCATCAAGCTGGCCGCCAGGCTTGCCACTGCGCCGGCCACTGCGTCGAGCCTATCGTCGTGCGTCAGGCTGCCCTTCTCGCGGGAGACGTGGGTGAGTTGGTAGATGAAGGTCTGATCCTTCGCCACTGACTCGTCCACCACAAGACGGTGCTGATTCATGACAGGCTCAAGCGTGTCGATGATCCGGACCTCCTTCTGGGTCTGGGACCACTCGGCCTCATCGACCGCACAGGACCATCCCTTACCCACCCTTGCGAGGACGGGGGAGAATGCGCTGATCCAGATCACCCCACCGTAGTTGGGCTCGACCAGAATGTTGCTGACGTTGTACGCCTTGGCGTCCATAGCGATCTTCTCCATCGCCGTGTTCACGTCCCCGGCGTGGCCGCCGACCTTCAGGACGTACAGCATGCCGTGAAGCTCTGCCACGACGGCCCACGCAGTCTCGTCCTTACCGCGGCCCGAAGGGTCCACGAAGAGCGTCTTTGCGGTGTACTCCCGCCACTCCTTATCGACGAACAGAGGGCCGATCAGGTAGTCGCCACTGAAGCCGACGTTAGGGATGTCGCTGCGGACGTTCTTCTTGTCCGAGTCCTTGCCCCACTGAACGGTGAGCGGCGCCTTCATGAAGTTCGTGCTCATGACGATGAGGTCGAACTGCTTGAGCGGGTAGCGCTCCGCGTCCGACAGCGTCGTGTCGAGCATGTACTGAAGGGCGAACCACGAGCGACCCTTGGCCTCACGGGCGGCCAGTTGGACCTCCCCGAAGCGCATCGGATCGGTGGGCCGCATGGACAACTCAGGGTGGGCGTCCAGTGCGCGTAGGGCCGGCGCGAGGGTGTCGTGACGATCCCCGCTGTCCCGCGTGTGGATGTACGTCGGCCGCTTGTCGATCTTCGGATACCGCGCCGGCCACACGAAGGCGTTGAAGCCCCGCTCCCGGATCAGGCGGTTGTAGATCGACTCCTCGGTCTGAGGCGTCCCTAGGAAGGTGATCTGGGTCCCGGACCCTGGCAAGATGATCGCGTCGAACTCGTTGACCAGGCGCAGTAGAGACTCACGCGCCTCCTCGGTCTTGGAGTTGTCCGGAATCTCAATGTCGTCCGGGAAGATGCGAGTCGCGCGGGAGCCGGTGATCTGGCCCGTGATGCCGGCGGCCTTCAGGCTTGGGCTCTGGGAGATCGAGTGGCCGGCCACGTCGAATCGGTCGATCTGGTCGCGGGAGGTGGAGGTCCACCCCGGCGCCCCTGGTCTCAGGTGGGCCAGGATGTCCATCGTCATGATGAGGGACTTGGCCTGAGCCACGAACTCCTTGGCCTTCGGTCCCGACGCCGAGACGATCAGAATCTTCTCGTTGATCGGGTCCCGCAGGAAGAGCCAGGTACAGAAGGCCGCGGAGATGTACGACTTGCCGATCCCGCGGAATCCCTCAAGGATGTCCGAGCGGTAGGTCTCCCGCGGCTCATCCAAAGGCCGGCCCTGCGCCTGCTCTTCGGCCGACACATCGTCCCACTCTTCGTCGTACCGCTTGACGATCCTCCCGCTTGGCAGTTCGATGAATCCGAAGTAGCCGTGTTGCAGGAAGTACGCCATCTCGTACTGGGCGTTCGTTGGGTCAGGGAGCCCGAGGTGCTCCCACACCAGGTACAGGTAGTTCCGGAAGTCCGACCGGATCGGATCGCCGGGGAAGGCGTACCACGACGGCGACGCAGGTTCACCGCTCACGGCGGACTCTACGGCCGCCGCAAGGGGGTCTTTGCGCAAGGCTTAGTGCTTCCCTTTGGCTCCGAAGGGGAGGCCATCCATGTGCTTCTTGAGGAGGCCCGTGGGTGATCCTGCGGCGGGGAGAGTGGCCGGAGGGTGATCCTTCAGGTACGCACGCGCGACCGCCAGGTAGGCGGCCGGCGGCGGATCGAGGTGCACCTCGCCAGTTTCTTCGTCCTTCACTGGGACGCCCGAGGTGATGACCTTGTGCAGCACCGTAGCGAGTTCGTCACGGATGTCGTCCGAGGTCGGGACGCGAGGCTTGTTGATGTCTTCCATTTCTATGCGGGCCACCCGGTCGAGTAGTCGTAGCGAGCGACTTCGTCGAACGTGGTCAACTGGTCGATAGCGTCCTGATGCTTTCCCCGGTTGCCCGCGCACTTCGCGGCGTAAGCCGAGAACGCATCGCTGTTTTGCTTGACCCGCGCCACCACGCTCGCGAGCGGGCGTCCGCTTGCCTGCGCCTCTGCTGCCAACAGAGGGCAATTGCTCGCGTTCGGGTTGCTCTGGCTTGCCTCGGAGCGCTTGATAGGCCATGTCGATGCTTCTCCAGCCGAGTAGTTTTCCGACAGCAGGAATGCATCCTGTTGCTGCCGCGCACGGTCTGCCACCTGCCGCTTGAGCCACGCTTTGGCTTCAGCGACGGTGTACGCGTTGATGATCGCCTGTGCTTCGGCTTCGCGCTTGGGGTCGCCTAGCCCGCCCCACGCGCCGAGGCGAGCCATGAGGTCGGGCCATGCGAAATTGCCTGGGTAGTTAAGCGCCATGATTAGGCTCCGTACATCAGAAAATGACGAGACGACACAAGCATCACATAATCGGATGCGGTGCTAAGTTGCAACCTGCACCCAAAATACTGATCGGCTGTTGTGTCATAGCTGGCGTATATGCCAGCGTTTCCAGAAGGCCCGTAAGGTGTGGAAAAACTTCTTGGCGTAATCGACTGACTGCTTGTGGAGTTGACGTTGCTGATTTCAAGCGCCGCGCCGGCCGTAGCAACTGATGTCATTGTTCCCGCTATTCCAGTTCCTCCCGCCAATCCGATAGCGCCACCAAACAGGAGGTTTAAAGTTTTTGCGTTGGCCGATGAATTTGATTCAAATCGATACAACGATTCCATCCGGCCATTTCGCCCTAAAGAATTGCCGGGAAGAAGGAATTGAAACGCCGTAATGTCCGATCCCGTCGTCTGCGTCACCAACCCCACACCTGCGCCGAATGCGGTAGGTGAGGTCGGCACCGCCAACCGAGGATCGCCCGATGTGTACTGGTTGTTGTAGACCGTGCCCGCCGTCGTGCTAGACGCGACGAACCAGAACCACCCCGCGCTTGCTTGTCCAGAGTACGTGCCTGCCGGAAGGTACAGCCACCCACCGCCCGAGTATGTGGTCGGCAGCGTTGCCAACGTGCTGATCGCGCCCGCCGCACCTGCCGTGAATTGATTCAGACCGCCGCCTGCGGTGCCGCCCGCGAGGATGAACGGGATGGCGGATTGAGCGAGAATCTCCGGAGCGTCTCCGCTGACTCCCGCCATCCTCGGATTGATAACTGCCGGCATCCTATCGATCCTTCAGAGCCGTGTTGACGCGCACCACCGCGCCCGTCCCAGAGATGGCCGTTACGCGAGCCCGAATGAAATTCCACCGGGCCTTCATCTGGAACCCGTCTGCAACAGCCGAAGTTCCGAGGGTGAGCGAGATGGTCCCGATGGGAGTAGCCAGCGCGTTGACGCCGTCGTCCGACGCCTCGATGACCACCGTGACAGCCCCGGCGCCGGCCGAGGTGTTGCCCTGCGCGGTGACGCCAGTCTCCGCGAGGTCCTGCTTCATCCACCCGTCAGAGCCGGTGGTCGTGCGTTCGTTTGCAAGCAGCATGCTTATTCCTTGTTGACGTATTTCTGGAAGAGCTTCTGGAGCCCTTCAGTGCCGAGCGTGGCGACGAGCGCCGAGATGCCCGTGAGAACGAATGGGTTGAGGCCAGGGACCACCGCAAGGGTGGCCGCAGCGGACACCGCGAGGACGGCGTTCGCGATCGCCTTGCCGACTGTCGAGCGCACCGTCACCGGGTCCTTCGACATCAGCACTTGGGCGACACCTACGGCCGCGCCTATGGCCGCCATCCGGGCCAGGAGAGAATCTGAGTCAGTCATCGTTATGTCGGCGCAGGGCCGGCTTGAGGTTGTTCTTTGGGAGGCCGCTGTAGGACCCAACGCCAGAGCGCAGGGTTGTCCCTCATGTGGCCGAGTAGTGAGCGACCGAGCACCGTAGCGACGGCCTCTTCGGTCTTCGCGGGAAGCGGTAGCCCGGTCATGTAGATCAGTTGGTGCAGGACTTCATGGATCAACGTCTCGCGCTTCAGGTCGTGGGCCAGCGGCTCCTCGACACTGATGATGCGCTTGACGTTGTCCGTTTCGCCGTACCTATCGCCGCCCGCAACGAGGGGCGGAAAGGAGACCGCGTAGGCGGTCCCCATGAACCTCGACTCGACAGGCTCGCGCATTACATCCGCTTGCGGGAGATGATCGGAGTGCCGGTGTACGTAATGACCGCGGCTTCGTTGGGACCAAGCTGCACCTGGCCCGGACCCGCAACTAGGACGGTTTGGCCTCCGACCTTCACATCCGAGATGGTTCCGTTGTAGAAGTAGAGCGTCTCCGGAGTGTGGCCCGCGGTGATGGTCATAGGGGAGCCCGTCAAGGCCACCCCAAGGGGGGCGCCATAGTTGTACCCGAGGTTCCCTATTACCTGCACGTCGGTGCCCGTACCGCTGTCCACCAAGCCGGCCGTAGCGTTGCCACGCAGGTTGCACCCGATGATGTTGTATCGGTTGGAAGACGCGGCGTCCACGCTGATGCCGTTGTTATTCGGTCCGCGGCCCGCGATGTTGCCGGCACGGAAGCCGACAATCGACCAATCCGTTGTTCCGGCCGCCGCCCTGATGCCGGACGCAGTGTTGCCCCCGGCGTGGCCGCCAATTACGGACCAGTTCTTGACTCCCGTCCCATCCACGACAAGCCCGCTGTCGCCGTTGTCCGTGAACTCACAACCGTCCAGCACAATGCCGTCAACCGTTCCCGCGCCAGTGCGCCCGATGTAGAGC